>OOCL01000017.1_pt1 | contig 179477 bp, 197 predicted proteins | sample 1671211 | NCBI WGS metagenome assembly OOCL01 (sample SAMN06348133, study PRJEB24527) | human gut metagenome | biome: human gut; feature: ankylosing spondylitis patient; material: feces | host: Homo sapiens | place: China | collected 2015-10 | reverse complement strand
CACCCTCACCCTCACCCTCACCCTCACCCTCACCCTCACCCTCACCCTCACCCTCTCTCTCTCTCTCTCCCTTATTCCTCTTATAACTTACATAGTCCTGTACCATAAATAAGATTTACAAATCCAACAATTATCTGCCAATAAAGTCAAAATACTACCTGACTGACTACCTCAATGGGGAGGGGGTGTAATTTTGGAGTACCTAGTATTTGAGTTCGCCTATATTAAATATATTTAAGCATATACCATTAGGTAGTGTATCTAAAATACATTACCTTTGTATTACTTAATAATAAGGAAGAAATAATACATTAATTATAAAATTTTAAACTATGGCTAAAGAAGTAAAAGGAATTGTAGCAACAGAAGAAGGTAACAAGAGCCAATGTGGTAGTTGTGAACCCAAGGAGGATTCTATCATATGGGGTAAGATTATAGTAGCTAAATTAACAGTATTAGACAAGATTATCTCTGGAATGGAGAATGGTTCTAATATTGAGCATTGTTTAACATTATCTAATATCTATAAGAATTTATGCAATTAAAATCTATACTTGATAAGTACGATGTTATAGAGGCACAAGTACTCTATAATAAGGCAGTAGAATTACTGCAACTAATTAGTGATGAGGAATTAGAAGAGATATTTACTAGACACCCAGCATTGTTCTCTAAAATTACTAATGTTCATCTAACACATGAACAGCTACTAAGAGACAAACAAGCTATTAAAGATGCTATTGATGTATTTATAGAGACAATTGAATCACGTAATTTATCTAAAGATGAATTTGATGCAATGACTCTGGATGATATTAAAGATTACTTGGATAGTATTATTACAAGTAAGATTCCAAGTCTTCACAGAATTATTAATGAACTAGAGGATAAGTTTAACAATGATTCCAGAAATCAGACAAATTAAAATGAATCTAACTCTGTTTGAGCAGGGTGTAGAAGAGTTTATGAAGAAAGCAGAACAGGTTAAGAATGATAATATAGCACTAGCTAAGGAGAACTCCGAATTAAAGGCTAAGATTCTTGAGTTAGAAAATAAACTAAAGAAATAATGACTATTGATGAAATATTATCACACCTATCCGATGAAGATGCTAATGTTGTACAAAGAGCAATATCATCTTTATGCGGGATGATTACTATCACAGAATATGAAACTAAACGTATTCCAGGCTGCATTCAAGACATTGCTCCAAATAAGAAGTGGTCTAATATACTATGATATATTATAATGGTGGAGTGTGCTATATACTCCTTAAAGAGGGGAAGTATACTGTAAAAATCTCTCATGTGGTTCCAACTAATCCTCAGATTGCAGAGGAGTTATTACTTATGAATATAGCAAAAGCCCATGAAGAGATGGTCAGACTAATAAAGACAGGGAGAAGATGAGCATTAGAAATATAAGTATAAATATATGGTAAGAGTAACCGATGATAAAGAAGTGAAGGAAGCTGTATTAGCAGGCTTACAAAGGAACAAGGAGAAGTATGGTAAAAGATACTGCCCTTGCTCCTTAGTAAGGGACGATGATACAGTATGTATGTGTAAAGAGTTTAGAGAAATGGAAGAGGGTATGTGCCACTGTCAATTATATGTAAAGACTAAGGATGTAGACTTTCCATCTCATGTTGATAATAGTTCATTAAGTTATACATCTAAGAGTTTTAAAATAAATTTCAATGAGTTACAATAACCTAACCTGGGAAACCTTTAAGGATACTATTAATAAGCTAAATGCTATTAAAGAAGATAATGACTTCACATTTATAACTGGTGAGAAGGGTGCAGCATTATTTAATTTAGCTGTTCTTAATTATGCTACTCTAACTTGACATCTAATAAGATGTATGATGAAGAATTAGATGAAGATGGCTATCCAATTCTTGTATTTGTAGGAAGATGCAATCCACAATAGTAGTAAAAATTTAAAGGCGACTTTAGCAATTAAGCTAGAGCCGCCTTTTTGTTTATTTCTGATACTCATGTATATTATTGAATTTTACACAAATACCACTTTTCATATATACTTCTTCATCTTTAGTAAACCAATGCCAACATTCCTTCTCAGTAGGAAAATGGTCTTGCTCAAATCTAATTGTCTTTAATGGCTTAGAGTGCTTATCCTCTGTCCAAATCCAAACGTCCATCATAAAATGTCTCATAATTGTGTTGTGTTTAATTGTTAATAAAACTTAGGTAATATAATACCAGTCATTCCTATCTCTGATATTCATATCTTGTAACTGCTTACTATCTAAATGATAATCTCCATCCCTAAAGTTTAGTTCCTTAGTACTATAGTTCCAATAAAAGTATCCGTGCCATCCTGGTAACATTAACACATTACCAGTAGCAGCATATAAAGTAGCTTGATTATAATTCATTGTTTTGGTTTATTATCAAACTTTTTCCAGATTCCTGTAACAGAATCTATTCCAAGTAATGTCATACAACATACTAAAAATGTATCTATCATTAATGGGGCTTGTACAACATTAATAGTACAGTAGATTAGTACTCCTATACAAGCCAGCCATCCTAATACTCCACATATTCTTTTACTACTAATTCCAGAATGTGAAGTAACCATCCCCTTTATAAAGGTTATAAATTTCATGTTCTTAGAAATTAAACATCTGTATTCTACTAGCTACATCCGTTCCACTTCCAGATTTACTCCAATGTCTATCAGATGGGTTGGCTAATCCTTGTAGATACTTCCTAACTCCACCATTACCAGCTAACCATGCTCCACCTAATAATCCGAATTTAGTATATCCTTTCTGTGCAGCTAGTTCTAAATCTTGCTTATTAAAACCCCTCTCGAATTGTTTAGCTAACTTAATAGCAGCTTTAATCTGTAGCTTAGGGTTGTTCCTAAATGTATCTACATCTGTTCCAGCATAGGCAGAAATATTATTATACTTCTTACCATCTTGCATGAATTGGAAATATCCATAAGCAGGAGCACCAGCTTTATTCTGAATTGCACTATTAAATCCAGACTCTTGTTCAGCCATTTTAGTAAGGAACTGTCTATAGTTCTTAGCTTCTGGGTCTTCTTGTTCTACTTCATCATACCATCTGTTAAATTCATCTAATCCTTTGGACGGCTTAATATTGAATAGTTCTCTCTTCATGGGTTGTTCTTCTTTAATAACAGGTTGTTCAATTGGTTCCTCAACCTTAGATTGTACTACTATTGGTTCATCTCTAGTGATAGGAATATTATATGTACTAAATACATTTGGGGAACTTAACTCTAACCTTGGAATATCAATGCTTGGAGACTCTACTGGGGTATATGATACAAACCGTAATCCTTCCTGACCTTTCCTAATCCTATTGTTAGAGTATGTAGGTCTATCCGATTTCATAAACTTTTTCCTCATATCTCTCTTATTATTAAGAGCTTTGGAGTTTCTTACTAATGGGGAGTCTTTGAATTTAAATCTTCTACCATCCGATACTAAACTTCCCCCCTTCTTAAGAGTTAGTAATGAACCTTGCATTAGGGGTTCCCTTCTTATATATGGATTCTTAGGAATACTCTTAATACTATCCCAAACTCTCCTACTACCTATATAAATAGGATTCTCTTGTTGTAGTATAAATGGGGTTCCAACTTTATCCATTAATGCAGCTTGTTTAGTAGTTCTTACTCCTTCCGCTGCATTCTTTCCAGACCATCTTTTAGCATAGTTAGCTGGATTAAATTTCCATAAATCTTGGGATATTTGAGTAAGTTTACCCTTATTATTGTAGTCAATCTTTATAACATGACCTCCTACATCATCTATTGGTCCAACATAGTTAGTACCAGGTTGTCTGAAGGTTTGGAATCCATCTGGCATTTCGATAACCATATCACCTTCCTTACCTTGCAACTTACCTATACCATTAGAGTATTCATTGAACTCTTCTATATCTCTAAACCTTAATGGTCTAGAATCTTTAACTACAGATTGCATTTGGTATCTTCTATTCTCAATACCAGGATATAGTTTATTATATCTTTCACCGTGACTAAACCCTTGACCTTTAGCTGGCTTAAATGATTGAGTTACTCTTTGAAACCAAGGACTTCTACTTATTAACGGGTCATTCTTGAATAGATACATTCCTAGCAAATTTCTATCACCATTATTACCTTCTGGTGTTGCTGAACCAGTATATGTAGACTCATTACTTCTTATGTCTTTTAAGGACACAGAGGCATTACCTTTGGTTCTTCTACCTACTTTATAAGCTGCAATTCTAGCTGGAGTCTTCTCTACATTAGATAAGAACGGCATTACTCTATTGATAGTAGCCATAGCAACATTAGTAGGAGTACGTGCCTCCCTGTTAAATATCCAATGATTCTTATTAAGAGCATTCCAACCCAAGTCAGCAGCTGTTCTTGTATCAGTAGAAGGTTCTCCTCCCAAATCAATAAGTTGGTCTTGTCTAGGTTTAGCCTTAATAATTTCTGGAATAATAGGTTTAGATACTCTAGCATTATCCTGCTTAGCTATTATATTACCTTCCTGTAACTTCTTTATCCTCATATCTAATAATATTATTATGTAGTTTCTTGTGGCAGTTTGAACAAACTACTATACATTTATTCATCTCCTTTATAAAAAGAGGAGTGGGAAGGTTCTTAACTGCTCTAGATATTGTATAGAGTTTATTCCTTATATGATGTAACTCTAAGCAGCAGTAAGTAGTCTCCCCACATATACAACATTCTTTCTTCCTCTCCCTTAATAAACTTTTGTTAATTTTAGCTGTTTCAGCATTCTCTGTCATAATTAATTATTAATGATGCCACTTAGCTGCATTTCTAGCGAAATTAGCTCTCTTCTTTTGTAATGGAGTAGCATTAGGATTATTAAGTACAGAACGAGCATGTTCTTGTACTGATTGTCCAGCCTTCTTGGCAGATGCTGTAAACTTACCTCTGTTCTCTTTCTTAATATGAATACCACTTCCATTTTTACATCTAGGTATTAGCTTACTTCCTTGTCTGAACATAGGAATACTATCTAAATCTACATTACTACACATCTCCTTTAAAGAGACGTACATTGCATTCAATTCTCTCTGATTTAGTTCCATAATTAAATAAGTTTATGTTTCATTTTTTATTTACAAAATTAATCATTTTCATTATGTAAAACAACTAAATTGCACCACTTAATAAATTCCTCATCTGATAGGGAGTTCCTCATTATATTTACAGTTTTACATACCAGTCTAATATTGTCAATGGAATAGTCTTTACCTGGGTTTATCCTATCTATTGACAGATTAGTGTGAGTATCATCTTTAGAATATGTTAATTCAAGTCCTGTTAAAGCACATCTATGATTTTGTTCTTCATACAAATTTAATATGTCCTCTATATTTATCAGCACCTCATATTCTCTCTTATATTTAGATTTTGTATAGTTACACTCGTATATTATTTTAGATATATGTGACTTTAATGGATTGGATTTTAATTGCATACAGTCATTACAATTAGTATGATATTCTCCTCTTTTTGGGTTATGTCCTGGAGTTTTACTAAATTCAGATAATGGTTTATATGTTTTACAACTTAAACAGTATAGATTTCCATTACTGTCAATTTCTTTATATCTAGTATACTCTGACCTTAATAATTTCTTACATTCCTTACAGTATGAGTCATATCCAGTAGACAAGTTTTTATTTTTATGAAAGAATTCATCAGTCATTGGTTTGTACTTTTTACACTTTGGGCAGTACTTATAATGTGCTCCATTTATCTCTTTTACCTTTAAATCCTCTTTACCATTAATCAATTTACGTTCTCCCATGATTCATTTTATATTAAGTTTAAACTTTACTTTTTTATGTCGCAAGTTATCACTAAATTTGCACATTATCAAATGAAAGGTAGTAAATTATAAATAATGGATTGATGAAAATGAATTAGAGTTTATTTTTAGGCGGACTAACATTCAACATTTAAAGGAAATAGATTAATGTCGTTAAGTAGACTAGAAGCAATTTATGGCTGGATTAATAACTTAGGTCCAAATGTTAAGACTATCATTATTATAGTTTTATCAATAATAGTATTGGAAACAGGTTTTAGAGGTTATACGAAACTTATCTTACAAGATTATACTGAACAAGTCCAGCAGGAAAAGTACCTCGCTGAGGAATACACAAAGATAATTTCCCCTTCTATTAATGAGTACATTGAAAGAATACTAGTACAAGACAAAGAGGCATCTAATGTTATCCTAATGAATTACCACAATTCCTTGGTTAGTACTCATGGATTATCGTATAGGTATCTTACAGCACTAACTGAGAAGAAGAGAGGTCTAAACACTAGGAGCTGTCTAAGGATATGGAAGGAGTTAGAATATACAAACTATGGAGATGAGATTGAAAAGGTAAATGAAAGTAAGTCTTTAAGAATGGATAGCATTCAACAGTACAGTATAAGTCTTCCGAATTTAACTGAACTGTTGCAACGTAGCAAAGCTAAGTCGGCTGCGTTCTACACGTTATCAGGTGTAGATGGACCTGTAGGAATGTTAATAGTTATCTATCCTGTGAAGAAGGAGTACTACCTGGGATATTATCAATCTATAATAGCCCCATCTCTTCAACCTCTTACAACATGGTTAGATTATAATTCAGTAAAGGATAAATTTAAAAGGCTATATGAAAGTGGACAAGCAGAACCAGAACGTTTGCTACAACGATGAGAAGCATATGTACTGGGATGAAAATGGAGTATATGTATCAGTAACAACATTAATTGGCAAATTCTGCCAAGATTTTGATAAGGATTTCTGGTCAGGTTATAAGGCATTGGAGAAGTTATTATCAGCAGACGAATTTAAGGCTGAGAAGTCTCAGTTACTAAACACACATAAGATAGATGTTAAATACTTCTGTGATATGTATGGGTTTACTGTTAATGATTACAATAAAGCTCAGCAGGATATTTTAGATGAGTGGCAGAAGACTAATGCTGAATCCTGTGAAAGAGGTTCTAAAATTCATGCAGAACTAGAAGGTAAATACACTTCTAAGAAGCAATGTGAAATAAAGAAGTTTGGGCTTGGGGGTAAATTTGAAGTGAACACCAATGATTCTTTAATGAAGCATAACAAGGATTTACTTGACATTGATAAGGGGGTATTCCCTGAGTATATGATATATAGGAAGTCAGAAGATGGTAAATTTAGGTTGGCAGGTCAGATTGACTTACTAATTAAGGATGGCAACGACGTCTACATCATAGACTATAAGACCAATAAGAAATTGGATGATAAGTCATTCTTTGATAAGAGAACAAAGAAATGTCAAATGATGAAGTATCCTATGAATAATATTATGGATTGTAACAAGATGCACTATGCATTACAATTATCAACCTATGCTTGGATGCTTCAGAAACTAAACCCTAAGTTCGTAGTTAAAAAATTAATACTTATACATTACGACCATCAAGGCAATGTCTCCGAGCATGAGCTAGATTACCTAAAAGATGATGTAGAAAGAATGTGTAGGTTCTATAAGAAGGAAGCTATATTAGAAGCCAGAAAGAATAGCAGAAGACCTATAGAATTCTAATATTACCTATATGAGTATCTTTCAAACATTTAGGTTTGAGATATTAGCAACTTATGAATTAAAAAGAATAATATGGGTCTTGGTGCTATTTTAAATGGGCACACTAACGAGATGTTCGGGCTTAATAAGAATATATCAGAAGCCCGCATCCGTTTGTGTAAAGGATGTAAACTCTACAAGAAGAGTGTAGTATTGGGGGAGATATGTAACAGTAAGTTATGGGTAAACCCCGATAATGAAGATGTAAGTACAGAGAAGAAAGATGGTTATATTAATGGATGTGGGTGTAGGTTAAGAGCTAAAACAACTCTACCTAATGCAACGTGTCCTATAGGGAAATGGTAATTTAATTAAATGAGTATGGATAATTTAAGTACAGTAGAAGCAGTATTAAGAACAAAGAATCAATTAGTCGAAGGAGATGGTAATGGCAAGAATAATTTAATGGGTAATGGTGATGTATTTATTATGTCTCCTACTGTAGCTGAAATGGCTAAACAGGATGCTAAAGTAAAGTTCAATGAACAAGTTGAAGAGGCTAGAGCAGAATGGAATGCTAAAATTGAAGAGCAAGAGAAGCACGCTAAGATGATGGATGAGAAGATGAAGGACTTACAGATTGTCCCTATCAACAGTTATATATTAGTACAACCTTATGCTAAGAACCCATTCCAGAAGATGAAGGTAACTGAGTCGGGGTTGATACTTCCAGAATATACAGGTACATTTAAAAATCCAGACTCTGGTGAAATGGACCAAGAAGAGAACTTATCAGTTCAAGCATTAGTAATAGAAGCTAGTCCTTTATGTAAATTTGTGAAGGAGGGCGATATTATTTACTATAGAAGAGCTTGTGGAGTTCCTATCCCATTCTTCGGACAAGGATTTGAAGTTGTAGCTGAACCTCAAGTTCAAGTAGTAGTTAATTCTGGATTAAAAGATAGATATACAAAGGAATTTAAAAGTGATAATGTATAATGGAAGAGAAAGTTTATTTTATGCCAGGTGAGGTAGTAACTCTTAAGCAAGATATACCTAACAAACCTGTAATGATTGTGGTTAAGAAAGAGACTATGAGCATTAGGACTCATGGTGTTTCAAATATGGCAGAAGATTATTTTAAAGGTATTAGATGTAGGTGGTTCTCTACAGAAGGAGTTTTGCAGGAAGCTATTTTTAATACCAAAGACCTTTTGAAGGTATAATTGATTTAGTTAAAGTATGATAAGTATGTTTCAACAGGGTGGGCAGATGAACGAAGAACAAAAAGCGTTCACTGCCTATCTTATTAAAGTCCTAAACCCTAAAGATGCAGCGGACTTTGAAAACAAAGTAGCACAGCTATCAGAGAACGAATTAAAAGAGTTTTATAAACAATACAAAGCAATGGAAGGTAATCAAATTTCAATGGCTAAATTAGGAGCCAAATTAAGTTATGTTCAAACCCTTAGAGGTGAGTGCCCAGAAGGATACGAGGTTGAGAAGTATATGGCTGGAGGTTGTGTTAAGTGCAAGAAGAAAGCTGAGGGTGCTAAAGTAGTAGATATATTTAAGGATAAATGTGGAGGTAAAGCTAAGAAGAGAGTTAAGAAAGACCAAAAAGGTGCTGTAGTTAATAAGGCTGATACTGTACACACAAATAAGGGAGTATATAATGTTAGTAATAAGAAGCTTCCTTATAAAAAGATGACTCCTGCTGATTATAGAAAACTATCTGATAGGGATAAAGTTAAGGTTGATATGAAAGACCAAGCTAATGGTAGAGGTGCTGGCGGGGCAGGAGCTGTAAAGAATAAAGGAATTGGTAAGAATTACTTCGGAGGAACAGTCCAAAGACGTATAATTAAACAGTAATTATTATGACAATATTTCTATATGATAATGTAAATCATGAATTGCGATTAAACGAGCCAGAGATTCTCCTTATTAAGGAGTTTGCTGAGTTATGGACTAATGATAGAAATATCAGTAAGGAAGACCCAAAGGGTATTAAAAAGCTAAGAGCATTTAAAGAGTTTACCTATATGTATCTAATGATTGACTGGCAATCACACTATTCACAATTTACTGAAGCAGAACGTAATGAGGCTGCTAAACAGGATAGTGGTATTACAGAAGAGGAGTTTAATGACCCTCTGTTTAGAGCTGCATGTAGGAAATATAGAGAGATACAAGAATCAGCAAGAGACATTAAGTTAATAAGGGCAGCTCAGAATAAGGTAGATGAACTAATTGATTATTTCAATGAAGGTTCAGATTTACAAGAAAGAGACCCAATCACTGGCAAGCCAATCTTTAAGGCTAAAGATGTTATTGGTGAAATGTCATCTATATCTAAGGTATTAGACGAATTAGATGCCTTAGAAGCCCGTATTAAGAAGAAACAGAAAGCTGCTACAGGTCTTCGTGCTGGTGCTGTTGAGGGATATGTACCAAAACTGAAGTAATATGGCACGTGGAAGGAAACCTAAGAATAAATTACCAGAATCCCCTACCGTCCAAGCCTTAGTTGAAAAGATTACTGAGGTAGGGGAGAATACTGGAGTACTAGAACAGAAGCCTACAGAATTTGAATGGGATGTTAAAATTGGGGACCCAGTAGACTATTTTGACTCTAATCTATCTTATGAACTTACTGGCTATAGACCCATTGATGGTACGAGAGGATTAGACTTTGACCCAGAATGGTTTATGGAAGCTAGACGAACTAAGGCTGCTACTGGTAAGTACTGTAATGAACCAATGTTTGGTAAGGCTTATGGTGAGTTCTGGGACCAAGAATATGACAGATGTAGAAATGGTATGACTGTTAATGGTTATACTATTACTGGTGATAATTATTATTTTATAAATTACTACCAGTTACCTAATCTATCTTCTGCTACTAAAGCTGGTGGTGGTCGTTCAGTAGACTTCCCAAATTTCTTCGTAAAACAATATGAGTACTTCCATTACATAGAATTATGTAAAGTATTGAGAAAGAATGCCATTGGATTAAAAGCCAGAGGTGTTGGATTCTCAGAAATAGCTGCCGCTATCCTTATTAATGGTTATATAACAAGGCCACACTTTAGAGGAGTAGTAGCTGCACAACAAGAAGGTTATGTTGACGATACCCTTAGTAAGTGCTGGATGCAATTATCATACTTAGATGATAATACAGAAGATGGTATGAGAAAACTAAGGCAGGTTCACAACACAGCTAAATGGAAGAGAGCTTCTAGTAAGAATGTAGATGGTGTAGAATCTGGATGGATGTCAGAAATTGAAGGTATTACAGCTGATAAGCCTAATAAGATTAGAGGTGACCGTACTGATATTTTGATGTATGAAGAAAGCGGTTCATGGCCCAATTGGAAGAAAGCTTTCATTCAGGGTGATGCTTTGATTGATATTCAAGGACAGAGATTCGGCATTAAACTAGCTTGGGGTACAGGTGGTGATAGTGGTCCTGCATTGGAGGGTGTGGCTGCTGCATTCCATGACCCTAGAGGATATGATGTTCTTCCCTATAAACATAACTATACTAAGGAAGGTACTTATGTAGAGACTGCATATTTCATTCCAGCATATACTATTGTTACTGCTCCAGGATATGTAGACCACAGAGGATGGACAGACCCAGAGAAGGGTAAGGAGTTCTACATGGCTAAGAGGGCTACCAAGATAGCTGACCCCAAAGGATTAATGTTATACTCTGCTGAGTATTGCTTCACTCCTGATGAAGCATTAGCTTTGGAAGGTGATAACCAGTTTAATACTGTATTACTAACAGAACAGTTAGCTGCAATTAAATTACACAAAGTTACTCCTCCGGAGTTAAAACCTAAATGGGGACAACTAGAATATATATTTCAAAACAATGTACATTCTGAAGAAGCTAAGAATGGAGTGAGGTTTATCCCTAGTGATAAAGGTAAAGTTTGCATTATTGAACATCCTATTAAGAGCGAGAATGGTGCAGACTTTAGAAGCCTATATGTAGCTGGTATTGACGGTATTGATATGGGTATGAATGATACATCAGATAATACAAGGGACCCATCAGACTTCTGTGTAGTAGTTAAAAAGAGATGCTTTGGTTTACAAGAGCCAATGTATGTTTGTGTCTATAAAGACAGACCTAACAACCTTGAAGAGGCATATAGAACTACCTTAAAGATATTAGAATATTATAACTGTAAGGCTTGTCTAGAATCTACTCGTATTAGTATCCTTACTTGGTTTAGAACTAAGCACAAGGAGGAGAGATTCTTAATGAGAAGACCAAGAGCTACTCAATCTGATATACAGGGTGGTAGGAGTAAACAGTTTGGTGCTCCTGCAACTGAAGCAGTTATTCAACATCAGTTAGACCTTATTGATTGCTACATCAATGACTATTGTCACAATATGTGGTTTGAACCAATGATTAACGAACTTATCACTTACTCGTATGAAAATAAGAGAAAGTTTGATATTGTAGCTGCAATGGGTATGGCTGAACTAGGAGATGAAGAATTAAGTGGAATTACACCACAGGAAGTTGATAATGGAGGTAGGAAGTTAAAGTTATTTGGTTACTGGACTGATGAGAATGGTATTAAGCATAAAGGAGTCATTCCAGATAAACAGTCCATAGTACCTAGGTTTAACCTATTCCCCACACAATATTATGACGACACAGGACATCGAACAAGCAATCCGAGATTTAATTAAATCTTTATATTGCGTAGAATATCAAGGAGTCCTAAAGGTTTATGAAACCACTTATAAATTTCCAGGCGGAGAACCTGAGCACGTGGGATACAGAATGGACCTTGGACTTAATAAAGATGAGAAGCCATTGTCCATTGCATGTGATGGTACGGCTGAGGAGTTTATAAAGTTTATTGAGAAAGAATTAAGGGAGAGAAGCTTAGTGAGAACTAAGTACTTCACTGCTATACAATTATATGATTACGAAGATGAGTGCAAAGCAAAGAAGTGATGATTATTTGATAGAGAAGATTGACAAAGCTGTAAATGAGTTAGTCTTCAACAAATGGAAGTTACAGAAGGCATACAACTATTATAACGGTAAGAGAGACGCCGAACAATTTAGGTATCTTGAAGAAAACTTTGGAATAGGTAATCCTACTTCTATTGAGTTCACTCCCCTTATAAAGAAACACGTTGATGCTTTAATTGGAGAGTATTTAGACATTCCAATTCTTCCAAAGGTATCTTGTAAAGATAAGGAAACAATCTCCAAGATTACTAGGCAGAAGGAGTTAGAAATAAGCCAGCAAGTCTATACATTCTTACAGAAGCATTTGAACAATCAGATTCTAGCCTTTATAGGAGGAGGTAATGTTAGTGATGCTTCAGTTGAGGCCGACATAGAGAAGCTAATTGAGGATATTAATAATAACTTTATTAGTGACTACGAAATAGCTGCCCAGAATGTTATTGAGTACGTAATTCAATCAAGGAACACTGACTTGGCTAATAAGCTAAAGGCATTACTATTAGACTTACTTGTTACTGGATGCTCATTCTATAAGGTTAAACCATCAGCTAGTGGAACTAATATTAGTATTGATGTTCTTAATCCCTTAAATACATTTGTTGATAGGAACCCTGAATCTCCTTATGTAAAGGATAGTTATAGGGTCGTAATTAGGAAATGGATGACTAAACAGCAAATTCTTATTGAGTATGGTAAAGACCTAAATGATGAGAGTAGAGCTGAATTAGAAGATATGTATGAGCATTACTCTGATAGTTCCTATATGTATATTAGAGCTATGGAGAACCAAGTAGGATGTAGACCTATTATGGAAGGTGCTGGATTAGATGCAGGTAAAGGTATTGTCCCAGGATTCCCTGCTGATACTTATGAGTCATTTAACTATAAGCTATTACCTGTTTATGAAACAGAATGGATTGACATAGACAAAGAAGGTAATGAATACGTTCAGAATAGGTACGAGGGAGTTAGGATAGGACAGTCTATATATGTTCTTACTGGTAAATCAGAGAATGTAATTAGAACTAAGGATGCCCCTACTAAGTGTGGATTATCTGTTAATGGTATATATCTGGTTAATAGAGACAATGTTCCACAGTCTTTAGTATTACAATGTGCTCACCTACAGGATAAGTATGACTTAATTACTTACTTTAGAGATAATATCTTAGCTAATAGTGGTACTGATGGTGATTGGCTAGACTTATCTATGCTTCCAACAATATTAGGTGATGACCTTACTGAAAGAATACAGAAATGGATTGCATTTAAAAAGACTGGAGTAGCTTTAGTAGATACCAGTCAGGAAGGTAGGGCATTTAATAACAATACTTCATTTGCTGGATTTACTGATACTATTAAAGTGCAGACTATTCAAGCCTTTGATTTAGCACTACAAAGAGTGGAAGACCAAACATCATCTATCACTGGTGTATTTAGAGAAAGACTTAATGGTATTCAGCAAAAGGATGCAGTTAGTAATGTAGAGGCTGGGGCTAGAAACTCATATACTATTACTAAACCATTCTATCAGACTATGGATACATTATCAATAGACATTCTTAGAGATTGTCTTGATATAGCTAAGATAGTGTGGAAGAAAGGATTAACTGGAACTCTAATTCTTGGAGATAAACTACAGAAAGTATTTACCGCACTACCAGAGCATTTTACTCATACTGATTACGATGTGCATATTGTGCCGAGTACTCAGATTATGAAGGAGATGCAGAATGTTCAGCAAATCATTATTGAGCTTATAAAGAGTGGTCAATTAGACCCAGATATGATTGTTGATGCTTTAACTGCTAGAAGTCTTACTGAACTTAAGGCTAAGGTTACCAAAGCCTTTGCTAAGAAGAAGAAGGAGATGAATGAGGTAGGTCAAATGCAACAACAGCTTGAACAATTACAGCAAGAGAATCAGAAGTTACAACAACAACTACAACAAGCTCAAGGCAAGATTGAAAGTCTTAATGAGGCTAAGTTGGACATTGAGAGACAGAAGGTTCAGAATGAGGCTGATATTAACTGGTATAATGCTAGGACTCAAAGAGACAAATCTCAGAGTGATGCTGAGAACGATACTAAGAGAACAGACATTGAATATGCTCAATTATTCGATGGTAACCAAATGAATAACGAAGTTAAAAACGCATAGAAATGATAAATCTCAATCAGAATGAAAGACCAACTTCTTTACAAGTAAGCAGATTATGGTTACTACCCGAAGGTAATTTTGAATTATCTAGGGGTAGTAAGCCTGTACTTATCAAGAATATTACTGAGGATAATGTTACTGTACAAGTACTATTAAGAGATTCTGAAGGTAGATATGTTTCTACTATATTATATCCAGGATGGAATCCTGAATTAATTATAGGAATAAAAAACGTACCTGAAAATACATTACAAGCTGGTAATTAATTATGGGAATTTGTATTGGGATAGGTAATTATATTGGCAATAAAAAACTCATTTCAATTAATAAAGACCCTCATAATAGCTTTTCTAATATACTTACTGAAAAAGGTTCCAATATATTAACAGAGAATGGGTTCCTAATTTTAAGGGAAGTTGAATATAATATAATTACTGAAAATGAAGAGTCTATAATAACAGAAGATAATAAATACATATTAAGAGATTTAGGTAATATTGCCTCAGAAGATTCTAAAGTTTTAATTACTGAGGATAACTATATAATACTATTTGAATAATGGCAACTGATATAAAAATCTCTCAAATGCCTGCTGCTACATCATTAGTAGGTGACGAATTAATTCCAATTGTACAAAGTAGTAGTAATAAGACTACTACAGTTAGTAAGATAAGAGAAGGCTTAGCAACTTCTGAACAACTTGCTGGTAAAATAGATAAAGATGGAAGTAAAGTATTATCAGAAAAGAACTTTACAGCAGCTTATGAAACAAAGTTAAAAGGCATTGCAGATAATGCTAATAATTATGTTCATCCAAGTACTGCGGGAAATAAACATATCCCATCTGGGGGAAGTTCTGGGCAGATTTTAAGATGGTTTGCTGATGGTACTGCAACTTGGGGAGCTGACAATAATACAACTTATACAGCTGCAACAAGTTCGGCATTAGGCTTAGTAAAACAAGGTGCTGCTGTAGAAGATGCAACTAGTGCTGAAGATATTGTTGCACAATTTAATGCATTGTTAGCCTCTTTAAGAACTGCTGGAGTTATAGCTGCTGGAGTTATAGCTGCTAGGTCAAGTGAAACAGTTATAGATTTCGTTCCACCGATGCCTTTAGAAAAAGGTAAATTATACAAGGAGAATGGAATTGTTTATAGATGTATCCAAACAAGTAAATTATCAATAAGTAACAAATTGTCTGATTTAGTAGGACATTACGTTGAATTAGTATAATGGATTCAGTATTTAAAATCTGCAAAAATGGAACTTGTGGTATTACAATAACTGGATTAGAGAAGGATAATGACGAGTACTTAAACGAGGATGACGAAATCGTAGTAAGTACTCGTAATTATGCCTATTCTCACACAATCACACTTAATGCAATTACTAGTATTAAATCTAACGGTGATGAAACAATTCAGAAATATGAAATTGTAATCCATGATATAGATTGTATTGATGAATCTGAAATGGAAATGCCTATTGACGGTTTATATGAAGTTACACATATAATACTACCCACTGATGCATGGTTGGATTGTGTGTTAGAGAGGAATGCAACTGCTTTAACAGCTTATAACTCTATTTACTACTATGATACCAAATCTGAAGTATTTATGAAGTATGTTGATGAAGAGTCTGTTGAGGTAACTATAGAAGAGGTGTTAGAGGTGAATGCTATACCTCCATCTACTGTCACTGAGAAAACTACTACGATTATCAGAGGTGATAAGAATACATTCTGTATATGCCATATTAACGAATGCTTCTACAGACTATGTAAAAATCTTTTAGGAGATTTACCTGGAAGGTGCAAGAATAGGCTTGATGATGTTAAATCACTAATCTACAATAGAGATATTATATGGATGGCTATCAATATTATTAAATATCTAATTGAGCTGGGACAGTATTATGAAGCTCAGAGAGTATTAGAGGATGTTACTCAGTGCGGAGGAATTTGTAGAGATGTTATGATTGATAAGAATACTATAGGAGGAGGTGGTTGTGGATGCAATAACTAACCTGAAGCTTAAAGTGATTAAGGACTTTAATAAGTTCCTTAACAGACTAAATAAAGGCTATATAGATAATTATGACATGATTCTACATCAAATATCCTTTATTCAGACTTGTCAATACTTTGATAAAATAGATGGAATATACGAATTTCTAATGAATAATTAACATGGCAATAGAAAGAGATACAAGACGCTATGCCTGTATTCATGATTTAAATAATTATTTCAAGAAGAAAGACCTACTAGGAGGTTTAACCGAACTAGAGCAGGAACAGTTAAGGAAGAATATAGGTATTATTGATTATGACGGAGAAGGCGGACAAGCTAAGCCATTGGAAGTAACATATACGCTACTTAATGATTACATAAGTAAGAATAGCTTAATAACAGGAGCAAGGTATGTTATTACAGACTTTCAAACTATTTACTCTTCTAATGTTACTAATAATTCAGGTCAAAGGGTTACGTGGGGTACTGAAGACTCCACTAACCCTTCTCCTGTTTGGAAGTTAATTGTAACAGCTATTACCAATAACAGATTAGACCCGAGAGTTGTTATTGACGATATTAGAATGAAGGATTGGGTTATTGAATATGACCCAACTAAAGAGACTCTTGAGGATGGGATTACTACTAAGGGTAGAATAACATTTATGAGGGATAGCCACTTCAACTCAGCACACTATGATTTCAAGAATATTAAATTCAGAAGAACTGCGGAGGAGTTAGATAATACTAATCTTAATCTTGGGGCAGCATATGGAGATTTCTATACATTCTCAGACTTAACTGGAGGAGTTATTACTGATAGTTCAGAGTTACATAATACTAAGCACAATGAATTAAAACAAGGATGCACTAATAATATCTTTCTAGGTGATACTTACGATAATGTGCTAGAAGCAGACTGTAGAGGTAATACCTTCCTAAGAGGTTGTCATGATACAACTTTAAGATGGAATTCCGTTAATAATATGTTTAATGAGAACGTATGTTATATGGAAGGTTCATTATATAATAAAGTATTTCCTATTGGAGATACTAGCTTATCAATGACCATTACTAAAACAATTCATAAGGTTAATGAGGCTACAATTATATCCTTCTTAGACCCTATGACATATGCTTATCAAATTATTCAAATCTAAATATGGCAGAGTTTATACGTCTTGATGAACAAGAACAGGATGCCCCCATTTTACCCGATTATCCTCATTCTATTTCCAATATAAAGCCCGATACTAAAATAATTGACGGAGTTATTGAGAAGGAAGAGGTAGAAGGAATCTGTGCTGACTATGGTGTTATTACAATAGACAAGATAGACAGTGTAAAAGTAGAAGAGGAAGGAGTAGACCACATCTGTATTAAGGATGATTGTGATACTTCTAAATATTATGGGTGTACTGGCGGGGATGATGGATTCCAAAAGGAGAATCTATTCTCAGAGTTAACTGATGAGTATCAGAGAACTATAGCCAGAATTAATCTTGGTATAGCAGATGAATATGCTCTAAAGTGGGGAAACATCAAAGGTAACTTGTCTAATCAAAAAGATTTATATACCTTTGTGACTGATTCAATAGCCTTTGATATTAATAAGGTAATTGATGAAATAAATCTAAAACTTGCTCAATGGGCGTGTGAAATTGAAATAAGATTAAATAACAAAGCTGACATATACTCACCTAAGTTTACTGGAACTCCAACTACTACATTACCATTAATGACAGATAGTTCTAATAGGATTGCATCTACTGAATGGGTTAATGCTAGAATTGAAGCAGCAGCTATAGATGAAAATATTAAAGCCATATCAGTAGACCCAGAGTATATGAGTTATGGTGATGAGCCTACTGATGTAACTGTAACTTGGGAATACTACAAAGATGTAACTGAGCAGACAATTAATGGTGTAACTCTTAAGCCTGAAGCTAGGCAGTATACATTTGCTGGAATGACTACTTCTATGGTTATTACGTTACGATATAAATATGAGGATATTACTGCTGTAAAGGTAGTAACATTTGACATTAAATATCCTAACTACTATGGAACCTCATCAGACTATACTAAGTTAAACAAGACTATTGACAATATGTTTACTACTACTGCAAATGGCAGTGAGTACATATACGTTATGATTCCAAATGGCTCCAGTGCAGTGTTGGCAGTTAGTAATATTATTGGTGGATTTAGACTCTTAGGTACACAGGAAATATTTGGTAATATATACTATATATTCAAGAGTGCTAATGCAGGGCTTGGGGAAACAACAATAGAAATATTAAGTCAAGCTGGATTTGATTCTAAAGGGTTTGACACTACTACAATTAAAGAGCTTTTAGCATCTAAAGTTGATAAGTATACTGTCTACACTAAGGAAGAAATTGATAAGAAGTTGCAGGACATAGAATCAGGAGACATTCAGCTTAATAATTATTATACTAAGGATGAAGTTAAAGCACTAATTCCAGATGTATCAGGTAAAGCAGACATAGAAGACGTACCTACTAAGGTATCTCAACTAGAGAATGACTCTCACTACATTACAGATATTCCAGACGAATATGTTACAAAGCATGAGCTTGATAGCCGAGGGTATTTAACAGAAGAGATTGAGCCGGCATTTATAGCTAGTGCAGCTGCAACTATAAATACTACTGATATACAAAATTGGAACAACAAGGTAGACAAAGTCCAAGGAATGGGCTTATCTGAGCAAAGCTTTACATTAGAAGAGAAGAATAAACTAAAAGGGCTAACTAACTATAGTGATACTAGTGTTAGAGAGCTGATTAAAGAAGTTGATGAGAAGGTTAACACAAAAGCAGATAGGAGTGAAATCCCTGATGTTAGTAATAAAGCCGATATAGAAGATATACCTACTAAAGTATCTCAGTTAGAGAATGATAAACATTACTTAACAACAATTCCAGATAACTTAGTTACTGAAGAAGAATTGAATAGTAAAGGGTTTCTAACTAGCTATACTGAAACTGACCCAACTGTTCCTGAGTGGGCTAAACAACCTAATAAACCTACATATACCCTTGAAGAGTTAGGTGCAGAAAGGGCTGGGACAGCAGCAGAAATACTTGAGATAGCTAACAACTTTACTAGACAGCAGTTTGATATACTTACTCAAGATTCTGACCCTTCTTATAATACCTTTAAAGAAGTCGGAGATGCAATTATAAAGAATAATAAAGACATCGCTGCAATAAATACTACATTAGGTGGCAAAGCAGATAGAAGTGAATTATTCTCCGGTGAGTATCAAGACTTAGTTGGGAAACCTGAAATTCCTAGTATAGTAGGCTTAGCTACTGAAGAGTATGTCAAGCAAGCTATAGCTAATATTCCAGAAACTGATTTAAGTAATTATGCTCTAAAGAGTGAACTTCCAGACATTAGTACTAAGGTTGATAAGGTTGAAGGTAAAGGATTGTCTACTAATGACTTCACTAATGAGAACAAAGCTAAGTTACAATCACTCGAGAATTATAATGATACATACGTAAAAGAACAGATAGGACTACTTAATGTATTTAAGTCAGATGTGCAGGGCTATGTCATGCATATTGAGAAGGCTCTTTATCTGTCTGAGAACCTATCTGATTATTATACTGAGGCTGAAGATGCACACGATTTTATAGTAGCTTTATCCAAGGCTAGATTAGTAACATTAGAATATGCAACTTTAAAATTTGTAACGGCTTATAGAAAGACAGCTACAGATACCAAAGACACTGATGATGTTAGAACTGTAGAAGTGGTAATGATGTTTCACTATGATGAACTTCAGGACTTGAAGTTAACATTTACATTAGTAGTAGGAACTAAAACGACATATACATTTAATAAGGAATTTATAACATCTTCTTCCACTGGAACTGAAGCCTTAGTTGAAAGACTTACAACATTAGAGAAGTTGGTGCAAGGTCTTGATTTACGTAAAGCGATAGTATTAGAATAGAATGGCAAATGAAATGGTAAATAACAAGCAGGTAAATTTCTGGAGGGGTGACCAAATCCCTCCAACCATTTACCACATTTGGATTAAAGATAACAGTAAGATGCTCTTATTTGATGGGGAACAATGGGTTGTATTCCTTGATAATAAAGAGATTATCGACATTGTGAATAAGATTCAAGAGAAGCTTGATAATATGCAAAAAGAAATCGAGAACCTGGGCAATAAGACTGTAAATAAGAAGGCTATTAAGAATAATCCAGTACTAGACGGTACTGACTTACTTATTGGGTGGTCAGGTAACTTTATAGATAAAGGTCTAACTGTTGCCCAAACAGCTCAGAGGTTTGATGAATTATTAACAACTCAAATCATATAGGAATGATAATAAATAAGAAGATTGTATATGCTAGAAAGAAGGAAGAGTTTGAGCCACTAATACCCACAATACCAGAAGGGCTTAACCCAGTAGTATTTATTGAGGATACTAGAGAGATGTGGACTTGTGGTACTTACTTTAGTATTGGCTATCCAAGTATAGAAGTATCAGAAGTTAGCGGCTCTGTTAAGGTTCAAATAGGAAATAGCTTCTTCCTGCTAACTCCTACAGGTGACAGTATTAGCCTTAGAAAAGGTGATGGTAATAGAATTATTATCAGCAGTAATGCACTTAATAGAGTGGATACTGAACCTCCTTTGAAGTGGGATGCTTCTAATAGGAAGTTATTACACATGGAGAGCGGTGTAGCTTCAGGCTCTTATGGACAATCAACTAATCTAGGAAATGCTAGTGTGTTTGTTGTTCCAAACTTTATAGTAGATGCTACAGGACATATAACATTTGCAGAGAATCATAATATTGAGATTAGGGACTATGTTGAACAGGTAGCCCCATCTAATCAGATGGCTGAGAGGAACGTATTATTATCCTATAATGAAGCTAATAATAATATGGACACATCTCAAGTTAGAAAGGCTAATGGTTTGACATTTAATGATGCTACACAGAGAATAACTATAGCAGGAGGAATGACTTCCGATGGAGCAGTAACAGTTAATCATGGAGACGTTTCTGTATTAGATGGTTATATTATTGGTAAGCTAAAGGGAGATGTAGAAGGACAAGCTACTCCTAAGATTCACTTATCTCTAAAACCAGAATATGGTGGTGCTTCTACTAAATTATATGGTCACGTAAAACTGCAGGACATATTAAGTAGAAAGCCGGACCCATCAAGTGATAATGAGAATATAAATGACACTAACGTAGTTGCAGCTATTGCAGCATCCCCATTAATGGTATGGAACGCTATAGAAACTGCTAAGAGTTATGCTGATAGTATCCTCGGCTCTAATAATGCTATGCTATTTAAGGGAGCATTAGAGGCTGGTATATCTTCTCCAGGTACTTATACACCAATGGCAGATGTAGGTAATACTTATGTTGTAACCTTTGGTAATGGTGCTTATAGGGATAGTGTGGGGTATATAAACGGAGTGTCGGTAGAGGTTGGTGACTTACTTATATGTAAGGAAGCTACTGCTGCTTCTGATGGTACTAACTGGGAAGAGGTTTCTAAGAAGTGGACATATGTTCAGACTAATACTACTGGAGTTGTTAGTGGACCTTCATCCTCTACAATAGGACAACTGGCAGTGTTTGATAGTATAACGGGTAAGTTGATAAAAGGTCTACCAAACGGTTCAGTAGGGCAAATGCTAGTAATCAATGAGTCTGGCACACCTACATGGGCCAATAAACCTGATAGATTGAATCATGCATTATCATTCCAAGTAAAGGGAGTCGAGTTTACATCGTTTGATGGCTATGAAGCTAAGAAAGTAAATTTCATTGCTGGAGACAATATGTTTATTACTCCAGATAACCAAGGTAATTTAACTTTAGCTGCAGACCCTGGAAATGATACTGTAAATACAGCTGGAGCTGCTGATTTAATAAACACAAAGTTATTCTTAATCGGAGCAGAATCACAGACTAAAAGTCCTCAAACATACAGTAATAGATACGTATACGTTGGTGCTGATAACTGTCTATATAGTGATAGTAAAAAAGTATCAACAACAGACCATACACACCCTATATATGTAACATTAGATACTGAACAGACTATTAATGGTAGCAAGACGTTTACAACTCCTATCATATCTACAGTAGCTAGTGGAACTGCACCATTAGTTGTAGCTAGTAATACCTTAGTAAGTAATCTTAACGCTGATTTACTTGATGGGTTATACGCTAAAAGCTTTATATTCTACAAGGAAGGAGACTTTGACCCAGCCACTTACGATGGTTATTACATGGGAATGACTACAAAGTCAGGTATAAACGACAACTGGTGGCATATCATATCTATGAACTGGGATAGTTCTAATATGGGAATTGTAGGAAGCAAGACCTGGATTACACAACTTGCATTACCAACAAGAGACATACGTGGGCTAAAGTATCGTACAGGTAATGATTCTACTTCCTATGGTTCTTGGGTAGATATATTAGATGTTACTAATTATGCAGGAACTCTCGATGGACGTTACCTTAAGAAGACTGGCGATACTATGACTGGTACTCTTGGAATGGGTGCTAATACTATATATTGGAAAGAGAATGGCTTTGGTGATAAATTTGGATTAACCCCATACTTTAGTGGTACTAATGATAATAATTACCTAGCCTTTATGAGTTCTGTTGGAGAGGCTGGAACAGACCCGGCTATGAGTGCTAAAATGGTATTAACTGGATTAGGAAATGTAGGAATTGGCACTACAACTCCAACACAGAAGCTTCATGTTATTGGTGGAGGTTTATTTACTGCATTACTTACCACTACTGGTATTACTAACAATGGAACCTTAACCCAGAACGGCGATATTATAATAAACCAAGCTAGCACTACTGGAACTAGGCAAGTTAGATTCCAAGGTGGGGGTAACGATTATGGTAGAATCGCTTTCGGTGCTACTGCTGAAAATGCAGGATGGATGGAGATAGCTTCTTGTAATGATGGAAATGAACCTATATATGCAAGACAATACACGGGCGTATTTACTACCATAAAGAGGACAGCAACATTATTAGATGCTAATGGAAATACAATATTCCCTGGCACAGTCACAGCTCCAACATTTACTGGTGCTTTAAATGGTACTGCTGAATGGTCTAAGAGATTGGCTACTAATAGTCAGTTAACATTTGGACTAAATGGATTAACTTACTTCAATGCAAATCTAGGTGCTGGTACTGCTGCTAATCAGAATGTTGGACCAACAGCCCAATGGTGGCATATATTAAGAATGAATCATGGAAATGGTTCTGGGTATTTCGCTGATATAGCAGTCCCTTTAAATACATCTGATGGTATTTACTGGAGAAGAATACAAGGGGGTACTAACTATGGATGGTATAGAGTGTTAGATACTAATAACTATGCTGGAATTATAGACGGCAGGTATGTTAATGTTACTGGTGATACTATGACTGGTGCATTAGCTGTAACTACAAATCTAGAGGTGCGTTCGGCTAACACTACTACTAATGCTATGTTAATATTGCATAACCCGAACAGGTCATGGGGAAATATTACATTTAGAGATAATATGTTCTATTTCGTGGATGGTAATTCTAGTACTGGAACCACATATAGGCCTCTAAAGGCTAACTACTATATAGCATCTGCAACGACTTTATGTACTAATCTGAATGCTGATTTATTAGATGGAAATCATGAGCATGTATTTTTAAGACACCGAGATACTTACGGTATTGACGGATATAACACCTTGTGGGCACAGATAGGAATAAGACAGTATAACAGTGCAAAGCCAGACGGAATGGCTAATCCTATATATGATTATGGTGCTGTTATATCTCTTCCAGGAGCAAATACGAGATTAGATATATGGTATAATCACACGTCCTCAGCGTCAGATTCAACCACTAATGGTATTCAATACAGAAGCGGATTTAATGATGATAAAAAACCTTGGAGAATGTTGCTTGATTCTGTTAACGCCAAACATTATAATGTAGGCTCTGCTACCAAATTGCAAACCGCTAGACAAATTAATGGAACTAACTTCGACGGTACTGCAAATATTACTACCTCTTATTGGGGAACAGCTAGGAACTTTACTATTGGTAATACTACTAAGTCAGTAAATGGTTCTGCCAATGTTTCATGGTCTTTTGCTGATATTGGAGGCGCTCCTGCAAACCATTCACATAACTATATAAATTCTAGAGGAAACCTCAATCCACAAACAGGAAGAACCCAAAGCCTAGGTAATGTGTACTCCTATAATACAGTTAGTGGAACTAGTAGTGGTGCACCAACTACATATACATCCGTTATAGGATTTGGAAGAAGTATTGGAGGTACGGTTGAAATTGCTGGAGGATGGACTGCTGGTATGGGATTGTGGTACAGAGCGTTAAGAGATACTACTGACAATTGGTATGGATGGGTAAAAGTATGGGATACCAAGAACTTTGACCCTAACTCTAAAGCAAACAGTAACCATAACCACGATGGTTCATATATAACTAAAGGTGGTAGTAATAATAATGTAGTACTTGGTGCTGGTGGGTATAAAGCATTGTCAGACTTTACACTGAACTCAAATTGGGCAGCTTCTAAAGACGTTTCTGGATATGTTAAATTCCCTAACGGATTTATAATTCAATGGGGTGAAGCATATGTAGGTGCAAATTCTACGGGACATAAATCCTTCCCGATTGCATTCCCAACAGCTTGTATATCGGTACAAGTAACACATAAAACAACTGCAATTAACTGGGACAAGGTTTGTGTAGCAGGTAATTACACTAGAACAGGTTGTACTATAGCCAATTGTGAAACGGTTAACTCTATGATTAATTGGATGGCTTTAGGTTATTAGTTTATATGTTTTTATTTAATATTAATTTTTTTAACTATGAAATTTACTAGAATGATTAATTTATCTGGTTCAGTAACAGTAGATACTATCGAGGTTTATGTAACAATGAACTACGAAGAGACTCAAGCCCCTTCCGAGGCTTCCTTTAACTTTACTACAGAAGGTATGTCTGTAAGTGGTTCTTGCTCTAAGAATGAGATTACATACTATACCACATCTCAAGGGATAGTGACAGATGAGCTTATGAAGAAAGTAGAAACAAAGGTAAAGGAATGCATAGCAAATTATGAGTCAATTTGATTGTCTCATAGCTAATTTTATAATTTTAACTAACTATACTTTGTTTCATACTCAATAATGTGTATATTTGCACAGAATTAACAAAATTAGAAAAGGACTATGACAGTAAACGAAATGATGATTAGGCACAACTTTATTACTAAGATTATACTTAGGGATAAGGACAAGGAACTCAGTAAAGATTTAAAGGTAAAGATTATGTCAATGCGTATTGAATTAGGTAAACTTCGTAGACAAGTGGAGGATGATTTACAAGAAGCTATCTCACAATTAACTCCGAGTGAATATAGAGAGTTAGCTAGTAAAAGTGACCTAACTCAAGATGAGAGAGAGAAGATAAAGGAATGGAATAAGCAAATAACTGAGGAATACAACACCTACCTTGACCAAAGGAGTAAGGATGAAGTAGCTGACTGTGCCCACTTCAACGAAGATGAGTATGCTCAGATTGTTGAAGTAAATGCAGCCAATGATGTTGAAATAAATGGACAGAAGTTATGTGCTGCTGATTTTCTAGAAGTGCTTCATAGCTTATTCGTAGAACAGTAATATAAAACGAGGGCTGTGTGAATAACATAGCCCTTTATTTTTATCAGCATGAATGAATATATTGAGGTAATTGGTCAATTAAAACCCAAGAACAATGCTAGCTTTGCACTAGCAGATGTTAATGATTTACGTGGTGGTTACATCCAAGTTACCAATATGAGTGATATGGAAGCCTTTCTCAACACAAAGAAGTTAAAGGAGGGTATGCTATGTTACGTCAAAAATTCACCTGACAGCAACCATATGTATCAATTCTATAACGGGGTGTGGAACGTATGGAAAGTACAAGGAGGTGGAGGAGGTGGAGGAGGAGGAATGTCTATTGTAGTAGTTGACACTTTAGAAGAACTACTTGATAGGGATGACCTTAGAGTTAAGGGGCAAATAGTATTCGTTAATGATATTAATGAAATACGTTACTTTAATGGATTTGTTTGGGAATCCTTCTCCAAAATTTATATACAGGATACACCACCTGAAGATAAGGGAGGTATTTGGATAGATACTTCTGAGAATAAAGAACATATGACAAGCAGTACTGTGATTCAAGACCTGTTAAAGGTTATATCAGTACTACAAGACAAGGTACAGAAGTTAGAGTTTGCATTTAACTGCCAGATAGATTCTGGTGACTTTAGAAACAATCAGAGGTACGCCTATGATGGTATGCCTAATGAGGAGCCTAACTACGGTACTTCAGAAGAAGAGGACAACGCCACTCAAGAGGCTAACAAGGATGTGGTTCTTGCTGATGCACCTGAACCTACTGAATATAAAGAGTATTTACCTAATGCTAAGCATATATGTATCAAAAGTGGTACATACGCAGAAATGCAAGCTAATAAAGGTGATTTCTTACCAAAGGAATTGTTATGGTGTTATGACACTCAGACATTATGGATTAAAGACCCTAAGACTTATAAATTAATTAAAATAGGTAGTACAGGTGGTGGAGGTGAAGACCCAGGACCTGGACCAGACTCAGAAACAATGGATGGAATATTAACCGAAGTCATTGGAAGCGGCAGTGGAGCTAAGACCAAGATTATTGGTATTGAGTTCGCGGACATGACGAATAAAGAGAATACATTCCTTATTCAGGTTAAGGATGGTAAGTTAGATATACATGATTATAGATTAGATAAGAATACTTTAGCTGGTAATGCTCAGACTCAAGGTACTGGAATTTACTACACTACTCCATATTTCCCCATCATCCCAGAAGAGGTAGGTTCTAAAGACTCTCCAAAGATTTATGTTAATATGGTGTACTGCGGAGGAACATCAGAGGATAAGGACTACAATCCAGTATCTCACAATTTCGTAGAGTTGTGTAACCTTGGTAAGAAGGACTTAAATCTAAAAGGACTATACTTACATTACACAGAAAGGAATAGTGGAGATTGGGTTACATTACCTCTAATTGGTACTCTTAAATCTCAAGGTACATTCTTGATTAAGGGTGCTCAATGTTCCGTAGAGAACATCAATACTACACTAATTAGAGTTGGTGAACCTGATATGTATTGGACTAAAGATGCTACTCTTAATAATACAAGGCTTGAGATTGCTGGAGATACAGGCGCAGGAGTACAGCCTCATAGTATATGGTCAAGTAAAGACGATTGTATTAAATTTAGCTATGACTGTGCATTCTACATTAGTAGTGAGGAAACAACAGATTACTTCAAGACTACTGTTATGAATAGTACTGCACCTTGGACTACTAACGGAGTAATTAAATGGTATGTGGACTTAGTCGGAATAGGTAGTTATAATGATAAATCAATGCCATGTGAGGCATCTCCCATTGCCACTAAGGGAAGTAATGTATTATTAATGCGTTACTATAATATGGACCCAGTAAAGCAAGCTACTAAGGCTCTGAGTGCTAGGAGTAATGTTAAGGATTGGACGTATATTAATATGGACAAAATTAATCCTGCTATTGATATTCAAGAGTATACTCCGAAGAACTCATCACAGAATAAGAATATATTCTTTAATAAGCATCTATTAGTGGAAGGTACTCCTAACATAGTTACTTGCACACTAGGACATGATGCCCATAAGACAAGATGCTTTAACTGGGTATCAGTAGGATACTACGATGAGTACATCTGGATTAGAAAGGATGGTGAAGATTATACTCCAGAAAATAAATTTGAATCCTTTAAGAAGGAGGATATTAACTCTGAGAATAAGAGTACTAATCCTAATAGACCAGATAATCATAAGAATTGGACTAATAAAATATATAATAGGATTAGAAGCATAACTACAGATGGCACACCATTTACAGTTCATAAGTTCATTAAGGACTTCGATGAACCTGCTGATACTCAGAAGTATTATTACAAGGTAGGTAGAGATGGGGCATGGACTGAGGAAAGGTCATTTACTCTTAGAAATAGAGATAAGGTTATTGAAAGAGGATTTAACTTCCTACAAGTAAGTGACCAGCAAGGATTTAATGCAGAAGAATATGAAATGTGGAGAGTTAGTGCAGAATACATCAACTCTGATAAAGCTGAGAATCCATATGAATGGTGCTTAAATACTGGAGACCAGACTCAGAATGGTAATAGATTTAACGAATGGATTGACTATTACAAGGGTGGAGATGTTATCTATAGAGATACAGAGCAAATGTATTCAGTAGGTAATAATGATTTAACCCCTGTGGATGTATACACGTTAGGGGATGGAGAAGATAAAAGTAAAACTAATCCCGCCAATGTGGAATTTTTCTTTACATTTGAGCACCCTTATACAGTACCCATTTCGTCTGCTGGAGTGTACATACCCTGCTGCTATAGTTTCGTATATGGCAATACCTATTTCTTGTCTATGAACTCTGAAATCACTGAATTAGCAAGGACAGACGTGTTCGGAGACATAGCTGGCGTGAATGTATATAATGACTTAAAAGACTGGGCAACTGCTGATTTGGCACAACACGCAGCTGATACCAAAATTAAGTGGAAGGTTGCGTTCTGTCATGAAGCTCCATTTACCATCATCACCGCCGATTTAATTATGAGCTATTTAAAGCATAATGAAGGTGGTTCTTACGATAAAAACTTAGATATTAAGAGGGGCGGAAGTCATCTAAATACAGTTGGTAATTACTGGTTTAGTCAATGGTTACAGGATAATACATTTAAACTATGCCTATGTGGACATAAACATACATATGCAAATTCAAGATATATACGTGAGAATCCCAATAGGACAATGGAACCTATAGTATATGACCAGTCACCGTCCCCAACATGGTATACCAATCTACCTGATAGAGAAAGACAGTGTGTTCAAATCTCTACTGACGCTAGTCTAAACTATGTAAGATATGTAATGTGTCAAGCAACTGGATATAAGTTAACCTCTAATAAAGAGTTGCCTGCCAAGAACATACCTTGGTTACTAGAATATTATCCTGTATCTAGCCAGATTGAAAACCCAAATACTAATACTGCTACTGTTAAGGTTAACAGTGCCCAACAATATCCTAACTATATTATATGGAATGTAGGAACGGGAAATGAAGTTGAAGTGCCATCCATGACCACAGCTAGTAGGGAGAGAATACTTGGTAAGTCTTATAAACTGCAGCTAAAGGATAATACTAAAGTTTGGGCTTATAAGTATAATGTACCTATAGCTTATACTGACTTAAAGAAGGTTGGAGGTAATGGTGCTACTAACCCAAGTAATAATATAGTAATTGAAAAGACATTACAATGAAAATAAAACATTATGATGAAGTAACTGGAAGATGGGTAATCGACGGTGCTTCTAATGCTTCAGAATTGGAACTGACAAACCCTGGCTTCTTAAATGAAGCTGGGGAATCAGTTTCTATTGACAATGGCTTCACAAAGCTAGATAATAGAATGACTAAGTTAGAACAAAACCTAGCCTGGGTGTACCTTAATGGTGCAATCGGCGGTGGTGGAGGCGGCGGTGGTGGTGGAGGGGATGGCTCAGAATACACCATTGATGTAGCTGAAGGTAGTACAGTCTATACAGCTACTAATACTGTTACACTTAATATCTTAATTAAAAGTGGTGGTGTTAAAAAGTCATTTACTGTAATTGCTAAAGATTTGGCTACCAACAAAACATTAGGAACATGGAAGAAGTACTCTATGGCTAGAACAGACATTACCATTACTGGATTATCTGGAACTACTGACGTAGAGTTGTCTGCCTATGATAGTGATAATGTATACACCACTCCTACATACGTAAAGATTGTGGCTGGTGCCATCTCTTTAGAGATTCAATCTATACCACCTAAGACTATGTATATGGGTGGTGTTGCAGAAGTACCTCTTAACTACACTGTAACTAATAATATCTTACAGAGTCCAGCAGAGTTCTGGATGACTATTAATGGTATTGAAGTTGCTAGGGTAGGTAACATTACTACAGCTATTCGTGCACTAAGTTATGACGCTCGTAAGCTACTGTTTGAGAGTGAACACTTTAATCCAAAAGCTGGACAAAGATTCTATTTTATAGCGCAGGCAAGTACTACACTTAATGGTGATGTAATACAGTCTGAACAGATTAAATTCGACATTACTGTAGCAGATAGTAATAACTTAGTTATTGTAACCGAGGATATTACAGAGTTTACCCCATCCTCAAATCCCGGAGAAACTCTTGAGGATTTAACACAGTATGGTCAGGGTTCTCAATTAGGATTTAGTTATTACTTTAGTTATGGTCTTAGTAAGTATAGTACATTCAACATGGATTATAAAATCCATCTAATGAATGGAAGTGGTGAAGTATCATTACTCGACACAGGTACAATTAAGAATATTAATAAGAGTGAAACTAATAGATTTGTATATAGTACAGTAAACCTATCTGTTAATAAGGATGATGAATATTTAAGAATCACCCTATTTGGATATGCAGTAAATGACCCTGGTGATACTTCTGCTCAATATACCAAGACAGTTACTTGTAGGATAGTAGAGAGTGTAAGTACTGACTTATATGCTAACAATGACCTACATACACTACTTGCGTATTATAGTAAAATTACTGGATTCCCTAACACTTCTACTGGTACTTGGAATTATCCTATCAAAACTAGCGGGGATTTCATATACGAGGGTGCATTCGCATCTAAGTTCCCAGATGGTGTGAATTTTACTCTAAAAGGTGTAAATGGTAAAACTAGTGGTTTCATACAAGACATTGATGGAGTGAACCAAATACCTGCAACAAGGCTAAGTGGTGAGGCTTACGGTTATCTTGAAGTAGCTGACCAAATGTTCCCTGCTGTTGATATTGGTACTGGTGTATCCTTCTTCCAACCTATGGGATTCCATATCTCATGTACTTATAAGGCAGACGCCTCTTCTTATCCAGAAGAAGTAGTATGCGGTATAGGTCAGTATGAGGATGGTGAATTAAAAACTGGTTATGAAGTATCATTAGAGAAAGCTGTATGTAAGATTGGTTCCGCTGATACCCTTACAGTTAAACTCCCTCAGAATGAGTTACTTACTGTAGACTTAGATGTATCATTACTATCAGGAAATGCTTGGTACTTTAAAATCTATGTCAATGGTGTGCTGTCTGCTGTAAGTAGGGTACTACAATCCGATATTGACTGGATGTTTGGTACTGACTTCTATTTCGGATGTAGAAATGATAATGGGGTAAGAAGTAGATTCTCTGATGTTAATATTTATGATATTAAGATTTATACATCTTCACAGAGTGAATATGCTATTGTTCAGAACTATATATCTGCCACTGAACAGGCAAGACTTGTAAGAGGTCAGATTGATGCATCTTTAGATGCTGAGTTAAGAACTAAGAATCTATTTGATAGTGCAGGTAACTGCTTAATATGGGATAAGACTCTGGATGGAGGTAAGGGTGGTTTCCTAACAGGTGAGTTATTATACTCTAAGTTAGTAGAGCAAATGGAAATTAACACACCTTATCCTATTGTGTTAGTAGAGGAAACATCTAACAGCCCTACACTATTTGAACCATATTCAACTGCAATATTCTCTGCATCTGATAAGGTAGAAGTAATGGGCAAGAAATTCCCCGTTAAAATTACTTATCAAGATAGTAAGGGTAAAGTAGTTATTAATACTCCTAGTGGAGTGTCAGAGAATAATGGTGTTACTATTGGTTTACAGGGTACGTCTTCACTGTCTTATAATGCTAAGAACTTTGAGATTTATATGGGTGATGTTGACCAGACCGGTAAGAAGATGCTATTCCAACCTACTGATGATTGGCTGCCAGAGAATGAATTTACATTAAAAGCTGACGTAGTAGACTCCGCTCATGTTAATAACGTAGTAATTGGTCAGATTGTAAATGGTAGAGCCAAGAACACTTCTGGACAATCTATTACTCCATTTGGAGCAACCCCACCCATGTCGTTAGGTAATGATGTTTGGGGAGGGGATGCTGATAAGGCCAATGCTATTAGAGGTAAGATTAAGCATACCTCTGAAGGTTTCCCAGTATTACTATTTATTAGATATGCACCAGATGCTGATGGTACTATCAAACAACCTAAATTCTGCGGTATATACAATTTCAACCTGGGTAGGTATGCTTACTTCAATCTTGGACTAAAATTACTTTTAGACTACACTAAAGTAAACCAAGATGGACCAACACTAGTAACAGATTACACAGAAGATGCTAGCAGGTGGAATACAGGTGTTAGTAATGGAGTATACTCTGTTGAAATAAACCAGAACTCTTCTGCTCAAGGTGCATTCCAACAAGACGATATGAAGATTGTACAGTTTATGGGTGACGTAATGTATACATCCAGAGACGAGGCAATTGGATATAATCAAGTGCAGAAGTTCTATACTCAGATGGCTAATATGGCTCTTACTCGTATCCAGAAATATACAATGGATGACGCTGGGCAGACTCCTACTAAGCCTATTCCTGGAGAGTTCTACGATTTGGATAAGAATGCTTATTATAACTTTAGTGCTTGTGACCAACACCTAAACTGGGATAACGCTTGTGCTTATTTTATGATTGCATTACTGTTTGGTTGTGTGGACTCTATGTGTAAGAACTTAACTATTCGTAGTTGGGGTACAGATGTATGGTATTGCTGTTTCTATGATATGGATACAGCATTTGGGCTTAATAATGCCGGACAAGATATTGTAGAATATTGGGCACATTTACATAGGTGGTATAATATTGCTTCACAAGATACTGGCATTACCCAATACACACAGGAGAAGAATTATGTATCATCTGATAGCTATAAGCAGTTCTTTGCCTCTTGGTGGAATAGAATATGGGAGGTGCTTGAAAACTTAGCTGGCATAGATAGTGGTAGCACAGAGAATAGAACTAGCTTAGAATCATTATATGTAAATCTAAGAACTAACCTATTCCCTGACCCTGATAAATTCATTAAGGATTACTATCAGTCATATACTGAGAAGACTGGTTCTATCATGTTTAACTATGATTATAAGATTAAGTATCTTGCTATATCTAAGACATATGACCCAAACACTGGTAAATATGAGGATAGTACAGACTTTAGTCAGTTAAAGTTCTTACATGGTAATCGTGTAATGCACGTTAAGGATTGGTTTAGAAAGAGGATTATGTTCTTAGACGGAGTATATGGTTATAAGGATAATACTAATCTATTACCTACTACTATTGAATCTCCTATTACTGGACTATGGGCTTCTAACAAAGCTACAGGTTCTGCTACCGAAGTAAGATTCAGTACTGATATAACAGCGAGTAGCCAAATACTTTATCATTATTCACATGATAAGACTACTGGTGCATTCTGGATTACAGATACTCCCACGTCAGTTATATTACCTATGCCTACTGGTGAGACCGTGGTGTATATGTATGCTAACAAATATATTACTGACTTTACTAAATTCAAAAGTTATCCTTGGACTGGTTTGGATAATATTAATCTACCTATGTTGCAAGAACTTGATTTAAGTGGATTAGGCAATGTGGATGCAGCTTATTTCTTCCAAGGAGGTGTATATAACGAGGCTAACGATATAGGTCTAAAGAACATTAAGAAGCTGAACCTAAGTAAAGTAAAACTTATTGGTTCTACTGCTTCAGCCTATACTCTTGATTTAAGTGGATGTCACAAAATCCAGGAGTTAGATGTTTCCTATTCTACTATTACTAAGATTACGTTCCCAACATCTGCTGTACTGAAAGTATTAAATATGTCAGGAACTGATATCACTAGTTTGAAGTTAGAGAATCAATCCTTTCTTGAATCACTACTTATTGAAGACTGCCTAAAACTGACATCTATAGAGATAAATAACTGTAGTGCAATAAAGACTTTATCGGTACCTTCTAATGTAAAGACTGTAATTATTAGGAATTGTGAGAAGATGGAAACTATCCGGATTCCTTACTCTTCTATTAATAACTCTGTAAGTCCCTTAGTTCAGGTAACTATTGACAATTGCCCAGGTATGAGAGAATTTGGCATTTCTGGACAGAATAACCCTGGTCTAAAGTTAGAGTTAACTGGTGCTTGGAACCTTGAAGTGTTAGATTTAAGCTACACAAAGACTGAGGATATAGTACTGGCATCTTTATATGTAAATGGTGAGCCGAATTTCTCTAGCTTGAGGTCACTAGATATTTCTGGAACATCTTTGTATACACTTAAGTACAATGATAGGACGTTTGACTATTTAGACTTAACTGCATTCCCAGACCTAGAAAATATTAGAGCAGCCAACTGTAAAATGCTTACAGAGGTTAGATGTAAAAATGATAAAGACAATCCAATTGAAGTAGCATTAGGTGCATTTAAGGATTGTAATTCCCTACAGAGAGTCAAAGGGCATATAGCCCTACAAGGTAGTGAAGTCTTTAGAGGCTGTAATTCGTTCTATCTAAATCCAAATGAACTGTATACCCAATTTGGAACTGATGTATTCTTGACAGGGGATGATGCAACTAATATAACATTTGATAGAAATCTTACAGAAGTTTACTTCATGTTTGAAGATTGTAGTAACTTATCCTACAATGACTTTAAATACTTGATGGTTAGACTTACTGATAAAGTAACCTCTTTGGAGGGGGCCTTCAAAGGATGTAGTAATATATCTGGAGATTTATGGTATGATATGTTTAGACCATGTCCGAATGTTAATACTATTAAGGAAGCATTTAGTAATACTAGACTAGGCGGAATCTTCTTCTCTAGAGGTCAGGACTATAATCCAGCTAGGGATTCTACATGGGGCATCCTAGATTTCGTTCCTAAGCTGACTGATACTGAAGCTGCATTTGATAATACAAGTATAGAATGGATAGATAATAATGTATTTGCACCTATTGTTAATGGCAGAACTACTACATACTCTCCTTTAGTAAAGATTGACTATATGTTTAGAGGTTGTTACTCTCTAAAGAGCTGTGTTAGTACTAGAACTACGCCAATTACAGAGGGATTTCTAAGCTCTAAGACATTCTTTACTAATCTAAGAAACTTAGCTGGAACCTATCCTAAAGGTGTGTTTACTGGATGTGATAAGGTTAAAATGACTGTTGATAATGATGCAAGTGGTAATACTTATCTATTCCATACCGTAAATAAGGTAACTCAAAGTTTAGTACTTACAGATTCTGTGTATAATGGAATAAAGCTAGTGGGTAAGATAGGTCCTAATGTATTTGGAGGCATAAGTCAGACTATTAGTGATAATGGAACTACTTGGTATATTCCAACATTTACTTCTATCCAATTCCCATTCCAATATAGTGGTGGGGCAGGATTGCAAGTAAATCTATCAGAGATGGGAAGTATGTTTCAGGCTATTAGTAGTACTCTACGACAAGCTGTTGGTATATTTAGTGGTTTAGAATGCTCCGATGAAGAAGGTGCACAATCTATTCCAGCTGACATATTTAAACATTGTACTATCCTTAACAGTATTGAATCGTTCTTTAGTGGCATAGATATTAATAATGATGGTAAAGTTTATGAGTTTCCTCCTGCTGGAATGTTTGACGATTGTGTTTCACTACAGAATATTAGGAGATTATTTAGTGGATGTAACAATCTAAAGTTAAAATTAGTTGGAGAAGGTTTCAAGAATTGTGCCCTTAGTGATGTATCTTATGCATTTGAGAACAGTGGAGTGTTTGGAATGATTCCTTATAGACTGTTCTTTATGACTAAATCTAAGAGTGATGGAAGTAAGGTTATTAATCAGACTATTACCGACATGGCTGGAGTGTTCTCAGGATGCTGGTGTCTTGGATATGATGAAACCAGAACTATAGATGTGGGTTCTGATTTAATAACTGGAATGACTAAGACTGTATGGGCAGACCATATTATACAGACCGTTGGTAATAGAGTTCCATTTAAGCTAGATGTTAGTAATATGAAGAAATCATATAACTACGATAGGAATGAAGACCCAGATAGTGAGGAATATAATCCCGGTGAACAAGCATTTGATGTGTGGTACTTAGACGGATATGGTTGGGAAGGTGCTTCTAGTAGTGAGAGTGGATTAGATGCTGCTAAGACTAGACTAAATGAAAGATACTTTAAGTATGATTCCCAACAAAAGGTGGCTATATCTCAGCAAGACCTAGACAGGTCGGAGGTAGGTTATCAGAATTACATGTTCCCCACTGACTACTTTAGATATTGCTCTTCTAACTGTAACTTCGAGAACTCTTTAGCTGACTTTACATATAAGTCCAACATTAAAAAGTTTGATGCTGAAACAGGTAACTATTCAGTAGAAGGAACTGAGGAATACGATGGAATGGTAGGCAGAATACCTTGTAAGCTATTTGAAGCGTTGAAAGACAATACCAGTCTAACGTCAGTTTTTAAAGGCATTAAGTTCTGCGCCTTCGTTAATCTTCAAGGGCAAACCTTTACTAGGGGAATTAAATACCCGCCAGACTTATTTAAGTATAACACTAAATTAGAAGATATATCGAATATATTTGCCCAAACTAGTATAGAAGTTGGGGTAGATATTAATAGTGACTTATTTGCCAACAATGCTAATCTTAAGAGCGTTAGTGGTGTATGGTCTAATTGTCTGTTCGATAAAAGGGCATATAAGGCAGAAGGAACTCAAGAGATATATTCTCAAATAGATTTTGCTAATATGTTTAAGAATAACACTAAAATAACTAATGCTTCAAATTTATTTGCAGTAACAGTCTCAGGTGCATCTAAAGAAAAGCCTTACGGACTACTTTTAATCACTGAAGATTTATTAAAGACTTGTTACAATATAAACAATATCAGTAATATGTTTTATTACTGTGCTGCGTTAGCTGGGGCTGTTCCACCATTCCCATCCGCTTCTTACCCAGTATTGAATGTAGTATCTGGTTACCTATCTGGAGTAACAAAGGCTAATATTACCAATGCTGAAAGTCTTGAGGCTAGATTGGTTCCTGCTGAATGGCTGTAACATAATTCAAATAGGTGATTACCATAGAGATGATTTTTGGATATTTTAATACAATTATTTTGTAGTTAACACAGGTGCAGCTTCTTATATGCAGGTTACTAAGTTTGATATTATACACAACACTCAGTATACTGATTGTAAGGGTAATGTAAGATTGGTTACAGAAGAAACATCAACTATACTAGCTTCTCCAGCTACAAGTGAGACAATAACTACACTTGTTCCAGAAGTTAATAAGGTAATTGATGTTATAATTCCTAACGGAGTTAGTATTGTTAATCAAGCTATCTTAGATGAGTTACCAACATCATTGCCAGTTAAAGGTAATTGTGCTTACTCAGTATTCGAGATACAGATTCCTGCAGCAGCATAATAATCACATGATATGAGCTTATTTGGACAACCTTTCGGTACTAATTATACTGATTTACAAAACCAATACTTGCAGCAAGCACAACAGAAGACTCAACCCATCCTTGATGAAATAAACAGGGAGGTTGGGTCGTTGTCTGTTGACGAGCAGAACGTATTGGCTAAAACACAAGAATATCAAATGGCTAAACAGACCTATGAGGCAGGATTTATGGCATTCTTAGGGACTAAGTTTAGTTCAGAATATGTAAATTCCCCTGATGGTAAAGTGGCAGCGGAGAATCTGTTAGCCACTATTAGAACTGATGGAGAGTGACCCGGAGATGAAGAAAAGATTTGATGAACTCATGATGAACAAAACAGCTAAATAATGAGTGATAAAGAATTGATATTTCAGGCAGCAAACACATTCACTAAAAACTTGGTAGGTAACTTATTCGGTATAAACACAATAGGTACTGATGCTCTCATAACTTACGTAGTTAATAATATGGAGGACAAGTATGGAATGTATTTGGAGCCATTCCTTGATAAGGATGGTAATATAAACATAGATTTATTTGGTAAATCAGTCAAATTTGGTGAGGCTGACATTGATGAGTTCGAGAGGATATTTAAGACGTTAAAAGCGAACAATGGAAAACATTCGAGTTGAGTCATTCTTAGGGAATGATAAAGTTATAGTTGGCAATAAATATACTGATTTAGTACTTGAGACTCTTGGTAAGGTTTATATCAAAACCGGCAATAATTCTAGAGTGCTTAGTGATGTTCTAAAATTATTAGACCAAGTACAGGAATCAGAAATAAGAAGTCAAACTATTATAGTTGGTAGCTTACTTGAGATGGAGCAGATGGAGTATCCAGGAGATGGATTCTTCATTTATAATACACTTACATCCACTCTATATATTTCTTATGATGAGAGATATATAGCCTTAATAGAGGCAGCAGAAGGTGCTGATGATGGATATGTAAGACGTAAGGGAGACACAATGACAGGACAGTTAGAAATCAATACTGTTGGTCCCCCTTTAATAGTGGCTTCGTCTAAGCTAGTTAGTAACTTAAATGCTGAATTTATTAATGGATATTCATCCGATGATTTGGCAAAGAAGAACGTAGATGAATATATATATGGAAATTGGACATTTAAAGGCAAAGGAGTCTCTGAGGGTACTTGGGTTTTTAAGGATAATGTCCGTATGTATGGAGATTTAGTTACCAGCAGAAGCTTAACATCCCCTGATTTTATGTCAGGATTTGGTGGCTATGGTTGGAGATTGGATGCAAATACCAATACACTAACAGTTGACTATCTTGTAGTTAGAAAAGCTATGAGAGTATATGAATTGGTAATCAATAAGATAAGTGCAACCAATGGAAGTATCTGGGTTACTAATTCAAGTAAATGTAGTAAGGCTGTGCAACCCACTATTTTAACAGATGCACAACTTAGAAGTATTGGCACATGGACTGGGTCAAGTGAGAACATAGATGCTATGTTAAAGCTATTATCAACAGATGGATATTATATCCCCCTTCCAGGTAATGGAGCTAATACACTTAGTACAGTTACCAGAACGAAAGAAATATCTAAGGCAGATTCAATTAATACCACGCCTAAAACATTTGTAAACTACAAGTTTATAATTCATGTTAAAGACCCTAGAGGTCTTGTTAGTAATACTCTGTTTAGAGGACCTCAGACTTTATACGATGAGTCCCTATTAACATCAACTTCATCAGACCAAAACCACATTGCATTTAGAAAGTGTATAACTCTATACTATATCAGTATGGGAATGACGGTTACTAAGTGGGGAGGAAATGAAGGACAATGGGATGAAGGTACTATCCCATTAGAGTGGACATTAACTGAGACTTTTAATAAGGATGCGGCTTTCTATATGATTCCGAAGGGTGATAAAGTTGCCACAGAAGACTTTGAGAAGAATGGATTTAATAGTACTTACCTAACACCAATACAGCCATTCTATAAATACTTCGGACTTGACACAACAATAGTTAATCAAGCTATTGCAGAATCAAATAGCCAATTTAATAGTAGTATGAATACTACTGTTGTGATGCCTAATTTGTGGGTAGTAAATACTGATGATGAGGAATATCCCCTGTTTAAACCGGGAGATATAATAAGGTGTCAGAAATATACAGGTGGCAATATAAAGTATTATGATGCTGTAGTAATGTCGCAGATGGAATCTAGACAATTTATAATTCAGAAAGCTACATCTGTATTTGATATTTATACTGAAATCCATTATAATGAAGATGGTTCAGTAGCTTCTTCAGAAGAATCTTATAACAATACTCAGTACAGTAAGACCGAAACTAGCTATGATGTTAATACGGGAGCCAGGAAGCAAGTATCTTCATCTAATACTACTAGTGATAGATTGGATGATATATCTGAAGGTGATGATATGATTCAAATGGGAAACATATTTAACACTGAGAGACAAGGTGCTTTATATTTAACATCAAGTGATGATGGTGGTCCATATATGGATGTAATCACTGAATTAAATAGACCTGATTATTCAGTTCTATATGATGTTCCATTATATGATAGAAGGGAATTAGTATATAAGTCAACTAAGCATAATTACTATTATCAGGAATCTCCCTCAATAGAAGGTGCTCCTACCTTTACAGTAGATATTAAAGATGGAGAGAATGTTATAACTAAAACATATTATTGTACAGAATATCCTACACAAACATCTGTTATTAAGATGAGAGATAACAAGTACAGACATTCTCTTACAAAGACTACAAAAGTAAGAATTGGAAGACTTGATGGTATTTACAATGAAATGTTTGGCAAGAAACAACCCTATGGATTTGGTCTATACGGTGAGAATGTGTTTCTAACTGGTGAGTTTTATTTAAATAATGGTCAGTCTATAGTAGACTTCTCTGAAGAGAATATATTATTAAAGTTCAAGAATGCTGGACTAGAAATAAAGGAAACTCTAAATGACCAAGGCGAGAAGATTCCTGTCTTAGATGAGAATGGAGAACCAGTACTTGATAAAGACGGCAATCCTGTTTATGAAACATCTATCAGTATGAATGCTGATAAGTTTTATTTTTATATTGGGGACAAGTTAGCTATGACACTTGGTAAGATGTTTAACGATGATGGGCGTATACAGGGTTCCCTTTTGGACGTTCAAGGTGCAGTGCAATCTAGAGGATTGTATATAAAGAATAAACAAGGAGAGCTAACTTGTATAATTACTGAGGAAGGGGACCTCTATGCTAGGAATGCATTCCTCTCTGGGACAGTTTTAGCCAATATAGGCTATTTAGGAGGGCAGGAGATTACTATTAGTGAAAGTAGCCTTAGCTATTATAAGTATCAATATCCACATTGTAAGACAATGGTAGAAAGCTCTAACCAATATGGTATTGGGGGAAGGCTGGTTAACGTTTTCAAGTATCCAAGTGATGAGTCAGACACAACCCTAAATGATGGTGTAGTGTTTAATGAATCTGGATACTTAACTGCCTATATAGGTGGATTTGTTGTGTCTAGTACTTCATTGGAAAGTATTCCTGGGTCGTATAATACATTCAGGAATGGGAGAATGTCTATATATTCTGGAGGCTCACCCTGGATAGGTATATCAAGTGGTAAGACAGAATCTGGAGGTATAGTGCAGTCTAGGATGGGATTAAATGTTCTCCCTGTAACGTCTGGAATGCAGGCTAACTTCTATGCACAGAACCACTATGATGATAATCCATGTGGTATGATTATAGATGTTAAAAGTGATTCTGGATATTACCCAGCTGTGGGGATAAAAATTTCTGCAATATCAGACCCAGGATTCTTTCGTGATGGTAAAGGGATTGCAATAGAGGCTGTAGGACATATACAATGTAAGGATGGGTACTTCCTAGGTAAATATGCCGCCACAGGTAACGATGGGAGAACATACTGGAAGGGAATAAATGAAGGACGTCCAGAAGAACTTCCAGATTTAGATGACATTAGAATAACTGTATGTAATGGATTAATAGTTGGATGGAGAAAGGAGTAATATGGAAGTAAATTTAAATATTAAGGATAGAATCACATTAATAAGTATCTTGCCTAGTACAGGAAAGATAACAGACCTAGTAGAAGTAATGGATTTAGTTAAGCTAATAAAGTTTAGCGATGAAGAGAGAAAGTTAGTAAACTTAGAAGAGAAGGATGGTAGGATAACGTGGGACATTAGTGCTGACACTCCCAAGACTTATAATATCAACTTTGCACAAGTATCTATCATAAAGGATACTATTAAGAAGATGGATGATGCAGGTAGCATAAGTTTAAATATGTTGGACACTTGTCTAAAATTTAGTAAATTATGATAATACTATTAGACGCAGGTCACGGAGAATCAACTCCTGGTAAAAGAAGCCCAGATGGAAGACTTAGGGAGTATAAATACTGTAGAGAGATTGCTGACGAGGTTAAGAAACAATTAATTAATAAGGGCTTTAATGTTGAGTTGGTAGTTACAGACGATGTAGATGTACCACTTATGCAGAGATGCCGAATAGTAAACCAATACTGTGATATACATGGAAAAGCTAATACTGTATTGGTGTCGATTCACTGTAATGCTGCTAGTAGCGGGGCAGATTGGATGAATGCTAAAGGTTGGAGTGTATTTATATCCAACAATAGCTCAAGCAAGAGTAAGAAACTAGCAGAGTGCTTGTTTGAAGCAGCACGTAAAGAGGGTTTAACACTAAGGAAATATTCACAAACACAAGTATATTGGAAACAGAATCTAGCTATATGCAGGGAGACTAAGTGCCCAGCAGTTTTAACAGAAAATCTGTTTCAAGATAATAAGGCAGATGTAGAGTATCTGTTGTCTGATGAGGGTAGAGCAACTATAACTCGTCTACACGTACAGGGTATATTGGATTATATCAAGTCAATACAAGGGTAATAAGTAAGGGTGTTCCTAATTATTAATGAATTTCAATATTTCATTTTGGGACACCCTAAAAATTCCTTAATTTTGCAAATAACTTTAAAAGGGAATAATATGAAAATGAAATTAGAGGATTTAGACATTGACGATGTAGGATTAGACGAAGACGTAACTCCTGGAACTGAGTTTGATGAGGATACCTATGAGAAGCCCTGGCTTGATGGTTCTGCACCGCAAGACGAGGAAGTTCACGAAGATGAGCCGTCTGGTGAGCCAACTGAGGACGACATCATCACTACCCTACTAAAAGATAAAGGAATCAATCCTGAAGCTATTAAATTTGAGAATGAGGCAGGAGAGATTGAAGAGAAAAGTTTTAATGAACTTTCAAGGGAGGAACAACTTCAAATCTTAAATTATGACGAGTCAGATGATGACTTTGGTTTAGCAGAAGATGAAGTTAGTCTTATTAATGATCTAAGGGCAAGTAATCTGAGCGCAGATGAATATAAGAAGTATATCGCCCAGCAAGCTATTCAAGAGTATTTAGATTCTAATCAAGAAGATACTCCTGTATATGAGATTGATTCTATCCCAGATGATGAACTATATCTTATAGATTTAAAAGCTAAAGTCCCAGAGCTTACTGAGGAAGATGCTTCTGCTGAGTTAGAATTAGCTAAACAGAATGAAGCACTATATCAGAAGAAGGTTCAAGGTATCCGCAATGAATACAAGAAGAAAGAAGAGTTGCTAGCTCAACAAGAGGAGGAAGAACAAAGGTTAGCCGCTGAGAAAGCTGCTCAAGAGTTCGAAGACACTATTGTGGCTGCAATTCAAGAGAATGATACCATTGACTTGGGTGAGTCCTCATTAACCTTGTCTGAGGACGATATGAATGAAATTGCTAGCTTTATCTTAGATTCAGATGTTGCAGGAGTGAGACACATCGCCAAAGCGTTAAATGACCCTAAGACCTTAGTTGGCATGGTTTGGTATGCGCTTAAAGGACAGGAGGCGTTTAGTCAAATTACTGATTATTACAAACAGAAGATTACAGAAGCATCTAAATACAATTATAATAAAGGGTTTGAAGATGCTAAGGGAGGTAAAACTCCAAACGCAGCTAAGACAGTGGTCAAAAAAACAGCAGGTAGTACGGCTGCCCCTGCTAAGAAAGTAATAACAATTGATGATTTAGATTAAATTTAAATTATAAAGTATGATAGTAGCAAATTTCGTAACCAATCGCCCTACAATGAGCGAAACTAGAACTTATGAAGATTTCTATAAGTTCTTAGGCACAAAACCAACTAGACTTGGTATAGTTTCAAGACTTTACCCTAACCTAACTGCTTCTTACTTGACAGAGTCCCTAAGAAATATCTTCTACATGGATTCTAAGTCAAATAGCAAATACAGAAGTATTGATAGTATGTACTTCGAGTGGGAAGTTGAAACCAACTACATCAAGAGAGTTGAGTTCGCAGATGTTCCAGCAACTAATGGTGAAGGTGGTACAACCATCGTAATGGCTTTCAAAGAGAACTATTACCAGAAGTATGACATTTTTAAGATTGACAAAACAATGCAGCAATGCCAAGTTATCTCTAGACCTACAAGAGTTGCAGATAACTATTGGACTGTTGAGGTAAGACTAATTGATAATGACTATTCTTCAATTCTTGACTTAGACGGATGTCAGATTGGTGACACTACAAGATTCCAATCTAACGCTATGCCTGAAGCTCATGAAGAGGGTTATGTTAAGTATCAATCTAACATTGAGAGACACAGAGGTTACATTACAACACATCGTGTTGATGATAGCTATACTTCTCTATTCAAGCCACTTGAGCAAACATTCATCAGTATTGGTAAGGGTGAAGGTAATGGTGCTGTAAAAGAGACAATGTATAAGATGGATACTCTTGAGAAGAATCTATTAAGAAACTTCCTTGAAGTACGTAACCAAGGTCTATTATTTAATAAGACTAACGTAGATAAGAACGGTAAACCAACAATCTCTGACCCTGACACTGGTCGTCCAATCTATATTGGTGATGGTATCATCCCACAAATCGAGAGATTTGCATCTAAGTATGTATACAACAAACTTACTCCAGAAGCATTCACTACAGCTATGGCTATGATGAATGAGAAGAGTGAGAATCCAACTGGTAACAAGTATGTATTCATCTGCAACGAGAAGATGTGGAATGACATTCAAAGCTGTCTATCAGAATGGCTTGCTAGATTCAAAACTTGTGGTACTTATCTATGGTCTAAGAAGGCTAATGGATATGTAGACGTTGGTGCTACATTCAATAGCTACGAAATCGGTGGTAACACTATTTCATTCAAGGTAGACAGAACATTCTCTCGTGAATGGGGTTCTGAAAAGGGCTTTGGTCTAATGCTTGACCTTACTGCTGATAAGACTAGTGGTGAACCTGCTATTTTAAGTAACATTTGGGTAGCAGCTGCATAACACTTTAAACTGATAAATGACAAATAACTCCTGAATTGCTGGAACTCCTGTTAATAAGGACAATCAGCAGCTAAGCATTGGGATATGCAGGCGATGGTAATCGTAGCTCCAATGAAAGTCCAGAGGCTAGTCGCGAGACGTACATTAGAACATCTAATGGAAGTGGGAGATAACTTAACGAGTAAGTAAAATCAATAATTTAAAAATGAAATACATAGTATATTTAACAACAAATACAGTTAACAAGAAGATTTATATTGGAGTACATAAAACTGAAACTCCATATGATTTCGATGGATACTTAGGTAATGGTGTGAAGGTAAATGATAGAAGTACATACAGATACAGTAAGACTCCATTTGAAGCTGCTGTAAATAAGTATGGTCCAGATAAGTTTATAAGAAAGACTCTTAGAGCATTTGACGACTTAGAAGATGCGTTAGACTTAGAGCGATGGTTAGTCGATGAAGAATTTATAAGCAGAAAGGATACTTATAATATTGCTCTGGGTGGGAGTTTACCTCCGATTAAAGTAAAAACTATCTATCAGTACGATTTAGATGGGAACTTTATTAAGGAGTGGGTTTCTATAACAGAAGCTAGTTTAGAATATAAATGTTCCAGCTTCTGTATTGGTCGGGCAATATTTGAAAGAACTCCTAGTCTAGGTTACTTGTGGACGGATTATAAATATGAATCCATTAATCCAGAAGAATTTAAAATTGATGAGAATAAAACTAAGTGCTATCTATATGATAAGGATGGTAACTATTTACAGGAATTTAAATCAATTACAGAATGTTCTAAGTTTCTTGGTGTGACAGCAGCTAATCTTTCTACGGCTATTTCAGGTAACTATAGCATCTGCGACCATTATGTAACTACATATCGTACTAATATGATTGTAGTTCCTGAAAGGAAGTCCTACGATGGGTTTTATCAGTACACATTATCTGGAGAATTTATAAAATTTATTCCTACATTTAGTGATTTACAAGAGGAATTGGGGGTACAAAATCCATCAGCAGTTTATAGAGCATTAAGAATTGGAAATTCTGCTTATGGATTTCAGTGGAGTGCTACTAAGTTACCTAATATGAAGAAACTGGAGACTAAAACTCAAGCAAGAAAGGTTGGTAAATATACATTGAATGGTGAGCTTGTACAAGTATTTAACACAGTGAGAGAAGCAAAGGCTGATACTTGTGGTGCTCCTAACGTTTTATCTGGCAAACGTAAAACAGCTGGAGGATTCATTTTTAAATATATTGAATAATATACTTACAGGAATAAGTTAAAGATATAGTGCACTCCTAAATTTACACAACAAGTGTATTTGAGGGCAAATGTTTACGTTGAAGGGTGGTGACTTCATTACTAACAAGTATCCTGGTGTGGGTGGTTTAGATGGTCTAAGCTCTGGTATTGTTTCAAGTACTACAGCTGCATCTAAGGTAATCAACTGGGGTTATTCTGGTGTTGGAGTATTCTCTCCATACAGAAGCTTCATTATGAAAGAAGCATAATAAAAATATATAATCAAGATGTGTTGGGAGGGGCTAATCTATAGTCCCTCTCATACTCATTATAAAGATGATGTATGATATACAATAAAAATACGAATTAATATGGCTGATGTTTTAGACGATATAATTATTTTAAGAAGTGTGTTCGGTAAAGTTGGGCAGAAATACTTCATGAATCCTGTTAGAGACCCGAAGACTGGTAGATTTCCTGATTGTGTTAGACCAGTAGATAGTAAGGGTGATATGATTATCTCTGATAAGGATAGAAATGAAGGTAAACCACTTATTCCTGAGAATAAAGTATTCATTATAGAAGATGGTACTACATTCAATCTAAATGATGAATGGCAGGCTGCTGAGTGGCACTCAATACAACATTGTCCTCTTATTGCATTATCAAGAGATGCAAGGGACTCTAAAGGAAATTTACTAATTGATGGTGAAATAGCTGAGGGTAAGGCTCGTGCTCGTTATGGTACAGCTGAACTATATGTAGAAAGACCTGGATATGATACTGCTAAGAGAATCTCTAAGAAGAAACTTATCCACGATGCTGACTCCTACATCTACGGAGACCCTAAAGGTGCAGAAGGTAGAGCACTTAAAGCTAGATTGCTTGGTAAGAATATGCGTAATGCACCAGACGCAGATATTACAGACTACTTGCTTGAAATATCACATAAATCTCCAGAGAAGATTATTGACCTATATACTGGTGGAGATATTAATCTGAGATTGATGTTTATTGACGCTAAAGACAAAAATGTCATATACGTTAAGAACAAGGTTTATCTATATGGTGATAGCATTGTATTGGGTGCAACTGATGATGCAGTAATCACTTGGATGAAGAACCCTACTAACAGTAAGGTACTTGAACTTATTAAGAGAGATACTTATCCCGATATGTACTTAGAAGAAAGTGCATCTAAGAAATAACATTACCTAAATGACAGCAAAACAAGTATACAGAGGAGCATTAGTTGAAATGAATAAGACTGCTGCTCCAAGTATTTTACTTGAGGACTTTAACTACTTATTAAATAAGGCGATATACCAATACATTAATAAGAAGTACAACATTTATGATGTAAATCAACAATCAACAGATGACATTAGAGTTTTAAAATCTACTGCCATCCTCCAGCCTACTCTGGCTACAAACACATACGCTGCTGTTAGTTCTCAAACTAACTCACTGTATGGAGCTGTTTATGAAGTAAATCTACCATTGGATTATTTACATATTTTGAATTGTGTATGCAATTTCAAAGTAGTAAAGACATACGAGTGCTATGATGCTGGTACTTATGTACAAATTGGTGCTAAGCGTCTAACCTCAGACCTTTGGTCACAGATAATAAGGAACTTCTATATGCAACCCTCCTATAGAAATCCTTATTACTTCATACACAATGTAAATAGTGCTACGACAATGCCTACTAATCCAGTAAGACTTACTGCTGGAGAAGGAAGTATATCACCAAACACAACTATTCAGCAAACTACTGGTACAGATGGTTCACTTCCAACTAAAATTACTATTGGGGGTAAGTCAGTAGACTTAATAGAACAGCCAGGAGTTAATAGGTATGGAAATCCATCTCAAGTTAGACTTGAAATTAGGTATGGCAAGGATTCTTCTGTATTTCAATTAACTGATATATTTGTTGATTACATTAAGACTCCTCAAAAAATTAGACTAACACAAGACCAGATTGAAATGGTTGAAGATACATCACAAGTCATGGAGTTTCCAGATTATGTGTGTCAAGAGATTATAAATGAGCTGGCAAAGCTATTATTGGAGAACGCAGGTGACCCAAGGCTTCAAACTAATTTAGCAGTTAATCAGACTATTGCAAATCCAGCTCAGCAACAGTCACAAACCAAAAAATAATTAATTTATGTTTCAGTACACTAACACTATTGTATTAAACTCACTGGAAGATGTAACCACTGGTTTAGATAAAATCGTTAAGGGTTCAGACAACATTGAGGTAAGACGTGTAAACAAGTTCCTCAAGAAGAACGTAAGTGCTATGCACAAGAGAACTGCTTCCGACCCAGTTATTGGTAAGGCAGAGTTCACTATTACTAACCCAGGCGTAGGTATCTATAGGTTGAAGTTATACATCAGATTATCTGGAAGTCAGAACTCATACTACTCTAATGACTTCGTATTCAAAGGTAAGCCTTTTGTTTATGAGTTCAGAATCACCTCTGATTCCACCCTTGCAACTGATGTTGCTAAAGAAATTAAAAGAGTTATTGATAAGATTCAGGCTTTCTACGGTGATAAATACATCAGAACTGAGGTTAAAGACGATAAGTTAATAATCCACGGAGTTGATGAGTATCAATTATTCACTGAGGCTAAGATTCAAAAGCTTAATACAGCTGCTAATAATCCACTTACTAACGAAGTATATGAGGATATTATAGAAGGTACAATTACTAAGAGTATTGAGGGATTTGGTACCTATACTCACATCCTAAAAGACCTTAGATTACCTACTATTGAGGCTAGAAGATTTGAAGCTGTAAACCAAGAGGAACTTCCTATCCCAGGAATGAAGTACAACCAATATACTATTTACTACACAGTAGATAGAGGTCTGTTTGGGGGTGCTGCTGTTGGTCAGCAAGTTACATCTAAGACTACTCATGTATTCTATGTACTAGAGTCTATCGCTGCAAAGTTCGAAACAGCATTAGCTGTGCTAGGTACCCTAACTACAGAGACAGAGACAGAGACAGAGACAGAAGCAGATTGGATTACTGTAACTCCTGGTGCAACTAAGGTTGGTATTACTGGTACAGATAATGAAACTGGTGCTGTGGCAGCTAAAGAAATTACAGTTACTCAAGCAAGTGCTTAAAACTGAAGGCGAGGGCAATTAAGCCTTCGCCTTTTTTACTTTATACTTATGGGATATTATTTTAAATTAGCATCTGCAATCTATAACGATATAGTGTCTGGACTTAGAGGTTATACTACTACAAACACATTATCAATAGAACAACTAGAAGATGATATTGTAGATGAAAGATTGCAAATCATTAAGGAATATTCCATGAAAGGACTTATTCCTAAGAGGGATTTATTAATGTCTATTAATTGTATCAACGTAGACTGTAAGGATATAGAGAGCTGTACCTGTGGCAATAAAGCAGATGGTACACCAACATTCCACTTTGAAATACCACAGTTACTAACTGAGTTCGGAGGAGGAATTGAATACATAGGCTCTGTAGATAAAGGACAGCCATTTATATGGTACATAAGTCCAACAGTAATGCAATATCATAAATACAGAAAGAGGGCTAAGAACAGACCTTATGTGTATATTGATGTTACTCCTAATGCCAACAATATGTATGACTGCTGGATATTCAATCTTCCAGTTATAAAGCAAGTATCTGTGGTAGGTATATTCAAAGACCCACGTCAGTTACAAACTTATGGATGTTGTTCTGCATTAGACATTAATAATATGACTTTCATCGATGCAGAAATAAAGAAGAGATTGACGGAGAAGAAGCTAAGATATTATCGTCAGCTTCAATCTCCATTGTTACCTAACGACCAAGCACCACATTAATATGGAAAACTTCCAATCAGCATATGCTCAAGCTAATCTACTATATGGTATTGAATTAGCACCAGAAGAGTTTGAAGAAATAGGTCTGATTGCCTGGAATAAGATAGGTAATAGACAAACTAAACTATACAGATATAGATGTAAGATAGATTGTGAAACCTTAACGGTTACACTACCATGTAATTGTGACTTTGTTGAGGCTGTAACATACGACTTTGAGGACTGGAGATATACTACTAATGATACAGTCAATGGAGATTACCAATCACAATTCATTGAGAACTATATTGAAGGACGTAAGGTATATAACAATCCATTCTACATTAGTGGTAAGCTAGCTAAGTATGAGAGAGTGAATGATACTCTGTACTTTGACAAGGATTATGGTTCAGTTAATATACTGTATAAGGGAATCTTACTAGATGATGATGGATTACCATTTATCAATGAGAAAGAGAAGGATGCAATAGCTTGTTATTGTGCATACACGGACAGGTTTAAAGAGGGCTGGAGTAAGCATAATCAAAATATGTTACAAGAGGCACAACTTCTTGAGCAAAGGTGGTATAGACTATGTGATGCTGCCAGAGTTCCAATGTACATTAATCAGAATGATATGAACGAAATCCTCGATGCTAAGACAAGCTGGAATAGGAAGATATTTAATAAAACTTGGAAATTTGTAAAATAATGAATTACGCTACAGGATATGCCATGAATATAGACGAGTTATTCATCTCCTTTCCCACTAAGAAGATGAAGATGACTGCGAAGGCGTGTGAGGAATTAATAGGTAATAGGCACAAGGAAATCATCGCTAAGAAGATATTTAAGAGTGCCTTGAATATGGTTTTAGAAGATATAATTGAGAATAATGTAACATTTATTCTCCCGACTAGGTCTAGACAGGCGGAGTTAAGGATGAAGAGATTCGAGAGGGATGAGTTCTCTAAGGCGAGAAGAAATGGTAAGTGGGCTAAGGTAGACTTTCTAACATCTAACTTCTGTGCATATCAAATGGTGTTCCGCTTTCAATCCGAAGGGGTTATGAGGGAGAAGTTAATATATCTAGACCCTGAGCATAGAGATAGGATATTAGAATATACAAACCAAGGTAAACAATACTATTAATGCTTAAAAGTGTCAATGATTATTTACCAGAGCTAATATCCCAATTCCCTACAGTACCTCCAGAGGATGTCAAACGAGCTGTCGAATATGGATGGAGGATGCTATACTATTACAATCTTAGGGGATGTGATACTCTTATTAGTAGTACCAAGTATAGGTATTGGTTTTATTGTGGACAACTTACACGTGATTCAATTAAACACTATAATTACTATAGGAGAATGCTTAGGAGGAAGCTAAGAGTACTATATTCTAAAAAGGTTAAAGAGTGGGATGGATACTATTATATAGGATTAACAGAAGATGAATATAAATCAGTAGTTAAATCTACTACTGGAAGGGGAAGAAAGAAGAAGAATTTTATATTCCACAACAAATTCGGAATGAAGGTTTTTGATGAAGCTAAAGTGTTTTATAGCTGGTCTAAATATATCGTAAGGTATAGATATGTTACCGATATGGGATATACATTCTTTAAAGATACAATGAAATGCAATGACTTAGAAGTTGCATTAGTAAGAGATAGCCCAAGTACGTTCAAGGACATACTTATTAGTAGTAACAACTATGAACTTATAAAATATGAGAAAAGAAGCAATTAATACCTTTGGGGAAGGTTTAATAATGGATTTACATCCACTAACTACCCCTAGTAATGTATTAACGAACTGCTTAAACGGTACTATAATAACGTACAATGGTAATGAATTTGTACTGCAGAATGATATGGGGAATGGAGAAGTCCATACTGCCTATCTTGATAAAGGTTATGTGCCTGTAGGAATGAAAGAGCATGGAGGTATAATCTATGTAGCTGCCCATAATCCTGTCACTGGTAAGAGTCAGATAGGCTCATTCCCCTCCCCTCAGCAACTGTATGAAGGAGAAGATTTAAATGTAACACCTATACGGTTTGACTTCTCCAAATTTATAACGATGAAGGGAAGTGTACCTTACATAGAATTGGAATATTATAAGGAAAGGTTATTCCAGACTGAGAACACAGGTGAAGTAAAGATATTTCATCCTGGTGATAGATTTGTAATAACTTCTACCACTATAGATACTGCTATAAAAGAAGCTATAAACAAAGGTGTAGTTAAATTAAGACTTGGAGTTATAAATAGCAGCGGTAACATTGATTATATAGATGAGAAGAACTTAAAGATATATGAAAATGGATTGTGGATTTACGAGAATACTGACACTCCTATGTTAGATGTTATTAAATCTAAAGAACTTGTACAAGTATTTAGTGCTAAATCATCTGGAGCATTAATTTTAGTAATTGAGCTAAAGACCTTTGACACATTTAACCTGATAAGAAAGTATTCATGTAATGATGAATCCAAGGTTATCAGTGTAGAGTTCTCAGGTGAAACTACTGGTGTATATGAAGGAACATCTAAGAAGAATCCAGCTGAGATTGGAATATTAGAGGAGGCTGATTATGCAGTAAAATCTATAATCGTTAAAAGTGGTAAAACAGGTAAACAAACATATAAAATATTACCAGTCTGCCCTTATGGTGCATTAGAGAGAATGGCTAAAATTGGCACTATAGACTTTGATGCTATTAGAACTAATTCTGAGGTATTAGGGGAGTGGAGATTTTATGTGACAGATACATATCTAAAGATTGGTTGGGGGTATGACTACTACAATTTGAATGAAGACTCTAACATTACCAAAATTGAGTTTACATTTATTGATATAAATGATTCAGCTGAGGCTAAATCTGCTGCAACTCTAAACGGTGATTATGTATATACCATATCTAAAGAATACTATAATGGTTCTTTCGAAGAGATAATTCCATTCGGAGATTCAACAATTAGAAAGAGTTGGATATACATAGTAAGAATTGATAGGTATGTAGGTGATACTAAGAAGACGGTTGGATATGAGTTAGTATATACTGGAAGCTATTTCAATGATAGCTTTGAAGAAACTCCAGACTTTAATAAGTTACCTAGTGGAAGTGCGAGACAGAAAGTTTTATTAGGAACTAAGAATGAGGTAAATACATCTGTAAGGAATGGAAATATCACTACTGCTATTAAAGTTCATGATAGTCAGACATTTGTAGACAAGGACGTAGTTAGCCCACTAGACTATATTAAAGAAGTTACGTCTGATGCTAAACCTAACTATAGATACAATACAAGAAAGACAGGTGTATATGATGTTACTATTAGACCAGCTGCAGACTTTGACTTCGATGATAGAACTTATGCAGGTAAACCAGACCAAAGTGTAATAAATAACTTCTTTGGCTCTACCCCAACAGCTACATTTGGTAAACCTGACAATAGTAACATTGCATTTAGTAATAACTCTACATTAACTTCAGAGATAGGTACTGACCAGTTATTTGAAAAGACTGAGAACTTTACTTGGGATAATTCTAAAAAGGAGCTGAAGGGTAAGATATATACATCCAGAAACATTATAGCTGCAAATGGTCCTGTTAAATCTACAAGTGCAGAAGTAGAGAAACTAATGCCTGTTTATAGCTCTTCTCTAGATACATCAGAGCTAAATAAACTGTTTACATTTAAGGAGGCTGATGATGTATTATATTGTGTCACAGGAAGTCGAGGACATTTAGCATATAATTCTAGAGTACTTAGAGATGCTCATACTAAAGGGGACTTTAGGGGTCCGGATGGTGGGGCAGGAGTCAATGAGGAAGGATTAAGAGCCTGCCTAGCTAGTATGGGTAATGGTACAATTGGAATATTTGGTGGACATGACTGTGATGCTGCATCACTAAGATTCAATGGTACTCAATACACTAATGCAGCTTGGTTTAGGAAAGACCAAGAGATAGATGATGAGGATAATTATCTAATAGCAACATGGAAAGATAAGGATGGTAATCATTGGCCCATTAATCTTGCATCTAGAAAGACTGAGAATGCGAATGTGCAGGTGGAGTCTACACTAATAAGGGTAGAGAAGATGATTAAATGCTTCTTAAGCCAAATGCTAGTTGTGAAGAAGGGTAATAAGAGCTTTAGTTTTGTTGGTCCAAATAATCTAGAGTTTGTGTACCATACTGCATTTAATACTAGCTGCGATGTCAATATACCAATCAACAATGCAGGTAAGGATATTGATGTAAACTTCTTTCTTGGAGAGAGTAAAGAATCTATTGAGTCCCATATGGCTAAATGGGTAGCTGCAATATCTGGACTTAAGAACTTTCTACCAATATTTAAGGTGCATATGCCCACATCAGCTAAAGCAACTATTGAATATGGGGACAATATAAAATTTGATACAGATTCTAATATATTAAATTGCTACACAAGTGCATATTCCTACTATACTACTAGTGGAGGGTCACAATTTACTGATGAAGAAAGGGGCAAGATATTCATAGGGAAGCCTGCTTCTCCATTCTCAGCTAATAGTGATGGAAGTATTAATTTAGCTGTAAATAGTGATGGAACGTATCAAATTAATCAAGCCTCAGATTCTAATATGGTATCCTGGAGAAATGAGCCTATCTCATTAGGATATAGAATAAATGATAGATTTATCAATATGTATGAGATAGAGGGGCGTTCGGGGGAAATTCCGGCAGGTTACTTCAATGATGTTAGAATACACAATATATCAACTGTGTTAGCAACTTGGACTGATGGAAAAGACCATAGTGGTTCTGCCCCAGATATGGCTATAAATATAGGGTTTGGACCTAAATCAATATTTCGTTATTAGTATATGAACTTCAAATCACTAAGTGGTAAGTCACTAAACTTAGGCTTAGGATTAAATCAACTTCAACAAAAAGGAGCATTAGTTTATGAATATAACCCATTAAGGGTTTTAAGAACTAATGAGGATATAAGGGAACATGGGTCAGTTATGTATCCTAAAGGCAGTTTAATTAACCTAGATACAGAACTACTTAACTTTGACCTGAACCATCCTATTGACATTGTTACTCAACAGTCTTATGATGGTTCAGTTAACCTTATCCTTAATGACGGAAGTACCTATCCTAAGTTAATTAATACAAGATTCTCATCTACTGGTATGAACACATATCAAATTGTAGATAGAGAAGGAGATAATGACACTAACATATATGACATAGATTCCTTTGAATCTGATATATCCCTTTATAAGAAGACTAACAATATTGCTAACCTTACATTCATGGGACTGAACACCAGTGGTAATTTAAGAGTTGGTAATTATGTGTTCTACTTTAAGTTATCGGATTCGGATGGGAATGAAACAGATTTTATAGCTGAGTCAGGCATAGTAACTTGCCATATTGGTAATTTGAATGACCCATCCTCTATACAAGGCGGAATTAGAGATGAAAACAGTTATAAGTCAGCTTCATTCTTACTAACTAACATAGATTCATCTTACAACAATGTGGTAGTTTACTATACAAGAAGTACATCTGACGTAGATGGAAATGAAATGACTACTTCATTTAAGATTATGAAACAGTTTGCTGTATACAATAATGTGGCTAAGATTAGTATTACTGGATTTGAAACTGTACAAGCTGTTAGTATTAATGATATTAACGTAGCATACAATGTGGTTAATAGTGCAGTGGCGCAAACTACTTGTCAGAATATGCTATTCTTAGGCAATGTAGCTAATCCAGATATTCCATATAAAGAACTTACAGACCTATCTCTTCACTTCCTGCCAGAGTTAAATGTGGAGAATAATATAGGAAGAGTTGATAAAGACTATAAGGATAATTCCGGAGTAGCCCAACCATACGAGTATTACAATGTGATGAACATCTATAACAGACTCGGATATTGGAATGATGAAATCTACAGACTAGGAGTGGTATATATCCTTAATGACTATACTCTATCTCCTGTATTTAATATTAGGGGTATTAGTAGACTAGCCAAACCTGGGGATGCAGATAGAATAGATTGGAAGGATTATCCACTATTTAAAGAAGGATTTGACCCGACTAGTACTAATGATATAGCTACTATCCAGGCTAATAGAGAGTATATCCCCATTAATAAGGAAACATATAAGCTGGATAGTCAGAATGAAAACTCTAAGGGTGTAGTTAAAATTAAATATAATGGTAATCAATTAGCCGATAGTGGTACAATTCCAATTGGATTTGATATTAAGATTAGCAAAGATGCAGCTAGGGAATTAAGGAGATATACCAAAGGATTCTTCTTCGTAAGACAAAAGAGAATACCTACTACACTAGCTCAGGCAGTTACAATTGGACTAGAGAATACAAGCTATCTGCCAGTTCTACCAACGAGTGATGATGAATATAGAGTAGAAAGATTCCTAGATGATGATGGAGTATTGACACATGACTTTGACAGAAGATGTAAAGATATTCCTTCCAAGTCTGTGTTAGAGGGATATGCTGCTTTATGTCCTGAGTTTGAACTAAGACAATCCTACTTTAATCAGCTATTTACTGGAACTCAGTTTAACGTTAAGATGGCTAAGTCTCAGTTTACTAAGAAGTATTTTGAGAGAAGCGGAGTACATTTTTATAATACATCCTACAGCTATAATGATGCAACTCAAGATGAGGTGTACAACATAATGGCAGTTGGAGATAATGTTAAGTCACTTAAGGGGAAGAAACAATTATTCAGTGCAAGGGCTGGGGAAGCTGAGGAAGCATGGAGAGTATCCTACTATGATTACACTAATAAATCATCCAACGCTAGGAATCTATTAAGGGGAAGTTGGGGGCCTTATATTGGTCTAGAAGGATACAACACTAGTAAAATGAGTCTTATTGATATTAAAATTCCTAACTATGAAGAGAATCTATTAGATACGTACTTTGAAGTGAGATATGAGGACTCTTCAGCGTTCTATGCTATATGTAACAGAATGGTATGGGATGATATGGAGGGGGATGGAAGTAATATGATAGTTAAGGACTTGTTTAGAGGTGATTGCTATATAGGTAATTATACTCATAGAATGTGCAGGAATTTCCAAGATTCATCAGCTCCTACTAATGACGATATAGTAGACCAAATGTCATGGAAGGATAACTATACAATTAGTGATAGTGAGAAGAATAGTAAGATTAATAGAGGGGATGTAAATGCTATTAAGATGGGACATTGGGTTACTGTTAGGGTGTGCAGTAATATTAATTTATCTATGAGAAGTGTTGATATGTCATATACTTCAGAACTAGGACTGACTGGCAAAGCTAGAGGATTCTATCCATTACAGGCTATGTCAGTTACTGGTGAATCTAAAATACCAGAATCATTTGTTATAAATGGGGGCATCAACTCTACTACATCTGATAAGTATTATTATGAACTACCAAATGTTCCAGCTATCAAGAATAAATTCCATATTAGAGTTATGTATTCTGATGTGAATGTTAATGACTCATTCAAAAATGGTTATAGGGTATTCAAATTGACTCACTATAGGGACTATCCATTAACTTATGGTAGTATAGTTAAGCTGGTTGAATGGTTTGGTAGTATCATTTGTGTATTTGAACATGGTGTTGCTTTGATACCTGTAAATGAAAGAGTAGTTGCAGGTGAAGGTGTGGGCGGAAATACCTTCATAAACACCTCTAACGTACTGCCAGAGAATCCAAAAATGCTGTCTGATACATTCGGTACTCAGTGGTCAGAGAGTGTCATCAAGACCCCCTATTACGTCTATGGAGTTGATACAGTCGGGAAGAAGATTTGGAGAACTAATGGGCAGACGTTTGAGGTTATCTCAGACTTTAAAGTACAGAAGTTCTTGAATGACAATATCTCACTTACTGAGAAAGAGAAGACCCCAATTATTGGTATTAGGAACGTTAAAACTCACTACAATAGATTTAAGCAAGATGTGATGTTTACATTCTATGATGATATTAATACATTGGAAGAGAATGTATGGAATTTATGCTACAATGAAGTTATGCAGAAGTTTGTAACATTCTACTCATGGGTTCCATCATATTCTGAGAATATTGACAATATCTTCTTTAGCTTTGACAGGAATACATCTAAGACAATTACTAAGATAACTTCTAACTATCCTCTTATTAGTATACAGGGTGGGGCTGTAGTTAATGATGTATTAGATGTAGTAGATGGTAAAGCTAAGCTAGGTAACTTACAGCTGAATCTGGACATTAGTGGTTCAAGTGTTGAGTATAGCATTGCTGATGATAGAGTTAGAAATAAGTTCTTCATTACTAATGGGAATCAGGTATCCGTTAGTGCTAATTCTGTGGGAGATAGCAGGTGGACAATACCTATTAAAGCAGTAGTATATAATCAAGGAACTGACTTAGTTGAAGGTGAGGTTAGAAATGTAGTAAAGACATTGTACTCTAATGTGACTGTAATTACTAAGATGAGGTACGACTTACTGACTACTTCATTCTGGAAACATGGTCAAGCTGGATTAATGCCTACTAGAAAGCCAATTAGTCCTTGCTATTGGTATGGTAAGCAACATCCATTTGAGCTGGAGTTTATTGTAGTTGATAATCCATCAGTACATAAAATCTTTAATAACTTACAGATTATAAGTAATAAGACCCAACCTGAATCATTCCATTTTGAAGTTGTTGGAGAAGTATATAACTTTGCCAACGACAAAAAGAATATGTATTTTAGGCAAGAGGCTACTAAACATCTATACCAATATAATGGTGCAGATATAGTTTATAATCATGATTACTTGGATGTTATACCAGAACAAAGAGACATATTGTACAGTACTACTAAGTACAAGGATATGTCAGTTATGTTCCCACTATTATATTCAAGGGTAGATAGTCTGAATGATATTGAAGACCATTATCAATCAATGACATCAGCTGGTAAGGACTATCAATCAATATCTGGTTCAGAGATTGTACATGATAAACAACTGAATGAATTTAGAATAGCTACTCATGTTAAGGCATGTCCTTTTAAGAAGAGATATTTACAAGAGATAACTCAAGATAGATATAGCTCACTTATAGCAGCTGGATATACGAATGTACTAGTTCAAAATGGTAAATGGTATGAGGTTATGGAGTATGGTAGAATAAATGGCAACATGGACTACTTAGAAGATAAGTGGGATATTCAAATACCTTCTATAACTTATTGGGCCAAAAATGAATTAGCTTGGTCTATTAAGGATAGAGATGGTAATACATATCCACCCCTTAACCTAGTTAACAATCCATTACCAGAGAGTATGACTGCTCTAAATATTACTAGTAACTCTGATATCCCATCTGAATTAAGAGACCGAGGTTATAATGCTGATTTCTTGTCATTAGATGTTAATAAATGGTCTAATGAAAGGAAGGAAACTAGAATTAGGGATAAATATATAAAGATTAAAGTGAGATATACTGGTGATGAGTTAGCTATAATAACAGCTTTAAAAACATTATATATCGTAAGTTATGCGTAAACGTATACAGAAATATCAAAATTCTGGGGTACTAACAGGGGGGAGTAATCTGACTCCTCCACTACCCCAACCTACAAGTCTTGTTTCAATGATTCAGCAACCTCAGATACCTACGCAGTTAGAACTTCCTGACACAGTTAGACAATGGAATAAGAACCAATCCTCCAATATACGAAGGGCATACGCAAGGCAAAATAATCTCAATAAAGGTTTTGGATTAGCTGGGAGTATTGCTGATGCGGCTGGGAGTCTAATCCCGCAGACTGAACAGTCAGCTTTAACTACTGGACTAAACCAAGGTTATGACGCTGCTGCCAATGCTGCAATGGCTATTCCTGGAGTTGGAACTATTATTGGTGGTGCTATGAAGGTAGGTGGAATGCTATCTGATGGTCTAACAGCATTGGGAGTAGGAACAGACCAAATGACTACAGCTGACAAGATATTAGATAGTAAGTTCCTTAAGTTAACTCCAGTAGGCTTAATTAATTCTATCGGTGCTAAGAAAGCAGATACTATTACTAAGGATAATGAAGCATTTGAACAAGTAGGTTCTGCCTATGGTGGAACCCAAGCTACTGTAGATGATGCCCTTACTAAGAGCGGTAAAAAGTATGGACTATTTAGTGGTGGGGCAAGGAATAGGGCTAATAGACAAATACACAATGCTCAGATGCAACAATCCAAGATGAGTAACATAGCAGATGAAGCTCAAATGGCATTTGCAGCTTCTAACAATCCTTTACTTGGGACCCAGTTACAACTAAATGGTGGCTATCAACAAAATACAGTAAGGGCTGGTAAGTCTGGACTAAAGATGGATAGAGACTTTGCTAAGAGAGTAGTTAAGTTATCCAAAGGTCAGAAAGAAAAGAGGAAGAAGATTCAAGAAGAGGTCAGAATGGAGGAAGTAGCTGGATTTAAAAACGGAGGTGCAGTTAATGTAATCCCTGACGGTGCTTTACACGCTCACAAACATCACTTAGAGAATGTAGATGAGAAGTTTGAGGATGTGACAGCTAAAGGTATTCCAGTTATTACAGAAGAGAAAGGCGGAGACATTAAGCAACATGCAGAGGTTGAGAGAGAAGAAATAATCTTTAATCTTGAGGTCACTAAGCAATTGGAGAAACTAATGCAAGATGGCTCAGATGAGGCTGCTATCGAGGCTGGTAAGCTGCTTGTATATGAGATTCTTGAAAATACAGTTGATAACACAGGACTATTAAATACAGTTGAATAATGAAGATTGAAATAGGAGACAGAGAGTATAATGTAACTTGTGCTAGAACTGAGGAAGAGAGAATCAAAGGTCTACAGGGAGTTACAGAAATGAAAGATGATGAAGGGATGTTATTCTTCTTTGAAGAGCCGTGTACAATAGGTTTCTGGATGAAGGATACACTAATCCCACTAGACATCATCTTTATCAATGAAGATATGGAAGTAATATCAGTATATCAGGGAGAACCTGAGAATGAGAATATAGCAGAGGAAGATGATGTTAGATTTGTATTAGAGGTCAATCAAGGCTCTGGTATTAAAGAGGGAGATGAACTTGATATTGAAGAGGATGAAGAACTGCCTAAAATGAAAGTAATTGCTCCAGATGGTTCCACTCAAATGGAATTGGAAGGTGGTGAGAGAATCTTTAGTAGAAAGAATACTAGAACTTTAATCAGAATGGCTAAGAGGGCTTCTAAATCAAAGAGTGAGAAGGATTATAAGGCATTAGGTAAGAGGATGTTTACTTATCTAAAGCAGCAGGATGAAAGAGAGCCTGAATATGTAGAGAAGAAAGAGTAAATAAAAAAAATAAGGGCGTTACCAGTGAATCAATCACCAGTAACGCCCTAATTATTTATATAAGGTTTAGTTGAGACATTATCTCCTTTACTTTACCTATTAAATATTCTATATCATTATTATTATCTATTCTGTAATCAAAACCTTCATAATTATCCAATGCTACTTCCGATGGGTGGGTATCATGAAAGGGGGTTTCCCTATCTACTCTGATGATTATACCTCCTCTATCTTTAATGGCTTGGGCCTCAGAAGGAAATCTAACATCTGGGATAATCCAATGGTCATGCTCACTATAGCTTGTAAATAAGGCATCCACCCATAATGTTGGAGATATACTTCTCCCAACTTCAGTTCCAAATCTCTGCAGAAGTTCTCTATTAGTATAGTACCCTCCTTCGGGTTTAGCTATCTCACTGTAGGACATCTTAAATATATTATCCTCGAATGCCTCTACACGTACATTAAGTATAACAGCTAGGACTTGTTTGAGTTTATCAGCGAATGCGTGTTTGTACCATATACTGCCTAGATGATTAGGAGATTTAAGTGACATCTTTACAAATGTGAGCATGTCTCCGTTTCCATACCTGTTCCATATATCTAATGCCTTGATAATCTTACATATAGTATCCTTGCCGGCCTGTTTTTTACCACTGATTCCTATTAGCATTATCCTATTCCTTTTTAGTTGGGTCGATATAATCCCAGAATGGCTTAGTAGACCTAGTAGCCGCAACAGAATTTATCAGACCATCATATAACGATTTATCTTCAGATACAACATTAGAAAAAGTATTTACAGTTCTATTTAGGGTTTGTAAAGCGAATGGTGTCCAGTCCATACCTCTGTTTAGAAATATAGAGTTTATGAAGTTAAAATCATCAGTTGATGCCTTTAGCATCCTAACACTCATATTCATTCCAGTATTCACTAAAGCATCCGTAGCCGTATCATTACCTCTTTCTTTTATATCATCCTTAACAAACTGTGATAGAGCACCTACTCCTAAACCTCCAACGAATAGTAACATTAGAAGGTCATATAGAAGCTGTCCCAAGTTAGACCTATAAAGTCTTCTAAGTTGTGGGTCGTCATTGTTCCATATATCATTAACTACAAAGTTAATACCTTCTCTCATATTACCTTCTTTTATACCTTTTTGGTATAGACCTTTTATTACATGGCTACATGTAAAGAAGATTCCTTCCTCCCATCTTCCCTCCCATACATAGAATGGGAATCCTGTATCTTCATCTGTAGGTTCTTGAGTTATGTTTCCGTTTTCGTCCAGTTTGTGATACCACTTCTTACCATCTCTTTCCAGTTGTACATATCTTCCTTGTAGCTTTATACCTTCAGGAGCTAAGAATTGATTCTTCTTTGATGACCAGAATGTATTCATCTGCATCAATAGACTTCCCAAGAAACTACTTTGGATTAGAGCCTTCTTTTCATGTGCATAGTATCCATAAATAGAGTCAGCTAATGCTTTGTGACCCTCAGCTTGTTGAACTGTATATGCTTTTGGTAAAGTATCTCCTATTTTAAATACTGAACCATCTGCATTTCTAGTATGCTCTTTAACCATTTGCTGAGCCATAGCATAATATAGAGATTCTTGCTCTTTATATTTTGGGTCAGTTGTTCTTCCATTAGCATATGCTTCAAATCTCTTATCCTTTTTCCAGTCATATACTAACTTACCGTTTACAACAGAATGTGCGTCCCAACATCCATCACCTCTCATCTGTGCTCCAAAGATAGCCATTCTGTTATAAAAGTCAGGTCTAGAAGTACATCTAAATGCTAATGACCAGAAATTCCATATACCTACTTGGTCGGATTTTATCTTATTTGCGTAGGTATTCATATCCATATCATTTATACCATACAGCATGTTTATCCATTCACATAGGGTAGATTTATTACCAAAATGAAGCATATCTTTGGCAACAAACTTAAAGGAGTTCTTCATGTTTTCCTTAGTGAATGATGTAGAGCCGTCTGGCTTTCTTATTACTAGTGATATGTCCTTCCACAATCCATCAATCATCTGGTAATACTGGTGTGGATTAAATGCCAAAGCAAGTTTAGAGGCTGCACTCATTAGGTTCTGAGCTATAGCATGAACTTCCTTATAGTTATCATCTACTAGAGAAATATTGAATATTTTATTCTTTATATAGTCAAGTAGATATTCCATTTCTTTAGTATATTCAGTATTTTGAGTCATTCCTGAGTTACTAATATGAACGGCAATGGCTTGAAGCGTAGGGAATACAGAGTCTAGATTCTCCTTCATTGAATAGGCAGTTATGTGCTTCAACAGTAGAGTTTCTAAATTATATTCGAAGAACTCAGTTCCCTTATCTTCTATTATTTTCCTTCTTATATCCTCTCTTTCTCCTGCATCAAATGTGTTAGTCATTTCCCATAACTCTCCCGCTGATGCTGACTTATATTTCTCATCCTCTGGGTCTAAGAATCCTTCTACCTTAGCCATTATCCTAGATTTTATTCTCTTAGGATTTAAGTCTTGGAATTTATCCTTTACAGCGGCTAGTAGACCCTTATGTGATGCTATAGATGAAAAATTACCAGATGTTAATGGTAATCTATAATACCTGTCATCACCAGATACTCTCCACTCTTCTAATTCTTCCTCGGTTACTCCCTTATATCTGTTATGATTAACAGTGTTTAGGAAGAATCTCAAGAAATCCCTCTGAGCATTAGATAAACCAGCTGTTGGGTTGTCTGGATTTTTAAGGAGAATATCACCTTCATCAGAGAAGATTAACATATCCCTATACAGATTTGTTTGATTTCCTAGAGTACGTTCCTTTATATAAGAGAAACCTTGCTCTGATTTTAGGTTATTTACTAGTGTCCTTATATCTCCTAGATACCTGATGTTTGTATCCCTTACGTTTTGATATGCAGTAGTTACCAGAGAGGTTAGTCTATTTAGCATAGAATTATTAAGGTTACCTGGGTTATCTAGTCTAAGGTTACTAAGTATATTAGCTATTGAATTATTACCGTCCTTTACTATCTGTGTAAAGTCTATACCGTCTAATTCTCCTATAGCATACTCTAGCATTCTGAATAACTCTATCGCTGGGGCGTCTATAGGATTGTACTTAGATAGATTATCAACACTAGGGAATGCCTCTCTGAAATCGTCCCTCAGTTTTAACAACTCTGCTCTTAGTTCTATTGGCTTATTATATAGAGCATCTAGAGCACTAACAGATTCAACAAATCTATTGAACTTTCCTTTTATGTTCTTATCACTGGGCATTCTACTAATTATTTCCTTAAATTTCTTATAGAATATATCATAGTGCTTACCCAGCTTTATTTTGCCTGATTTGAATTTATTCTCCCCAACTGATTGGAAATTATCTAATTCATTAAAGCAGTATAGAAGCTGCTCATTTGGCATAGAAAGACCTTTACCTCCGAATAGGGGATTGTAAACTGCTACTTCTCCGACTATAGCATTTTCTTCGAATAGTTGGGAGATATTATTTAGTACTAGCATTGCTTCCATTAACTCAACATTACCAGTAAAATTTTCAGCCATAAGACTGTTTGGTTTCTTCATAGCTGTTCTATCATCCTCAAATACTGAAGTTAGCTTATGTCTACCTTTTACTAATTCAAGTCTTCTATCAGGTATAGACGTAGTAATTTTTATAACATCTATTTGATTAGATTCCTTATTTCTAACTAGAATACATCCGAGATATTCAGCTGGCTCACATTCCACTACTTCCCAGTTTCTGTTACAATATCTAGCCATTCTACTCCTAAACCATCCAGTAACCCCCTTCGGGTCTTCTGGCATAGACTCTTTAGTAAACTCATAGTAAGGATTCTCATCCTCTATAGCCTCTTTCAATCCATTCTTTATGGTTTGGGTAATGTTTATTTTGTTGTTAGCAATACTTACTAATTTTCTCTTAACCTTAGTAAACAATTCCTCATAAGAGTCTGTAGATATTTTCCATCTTCCATATTTAGGAGAATATGCCCACTTTCCAGTTTCCTCATTTGGCTTGTCTGCACCTGCTTCCTTTAGAAGGTCAGATACCATATCATCCGTAATTTCCTCTGGTGAGCTGTTATATTTAGGAAACCATTTAGCCATTGTACTAGTAACCGTCTGTAGTAGATTCTCAGTATCAGCTTTAGTAACAAAAGGTGCAGGGAGAAACTCATCTACATTCTCTTGGATGTTAATATTAGTTTTAATATCTTGGGTTAAGTCTTCAACATGACCCGAATATTCCTGAATACCACTATACACCCAATCATCACCTTCTTTCTTAAAATCTACTAGCTTGATAGGTGCTATAAATAGTTTAGATGCACTAGTATTGATTCCATACTTCTTTAGCAATCTTTCATAAACTGCTAGCTGATATTTAAAGGTTAAAATCTTTGCTGAATCATAACCAGGTTCAGATGAGGTTCCATAATAGGGTCTAGGAGAAGTCTTGTAATCTACAATATGAACATTTCCATTCTTATCAATTACAAGTAAGTCTATAACACCTATCATGGTTTTGGCATTTCCTTCCTCATCTAATTGTTGGGTCATACCAGAGACTGCCACTTCTGGGAGGTATATTAAGTCTTCACCTAACTCCCTTTGTAAGGACTTCTCTAGGTCTCGGCAGTATTTAACAATTTCAGCAATAACTTTACTAGGAACTAAATTAGTGTCTAGGATTGATGGGAAATATGTGTTAATTAAGAAGTTATCATCTGACTCTCGTATATTCCTTCCACTCTTGGATTCACTGAAATACTTCTGCATTGCTTTATGAAGTTCAGTACCTATTTTACCCTGAGTCTTCCATTTATTCTCAATAACCTCTCTAGCTCTAGCAAATTCCTCATCACTTACTATAGGTCTAGTTTCAGCCCCCTCTCCAAATATGGCAGCAGCTTCTTCTTTATCAAAGTTACCTCCAGCCCATCTCTGTCTAATCTCTTTCCAATAGTTCTCAGGTCTAAATTCAGGGAATAATAAACCCCCGTCTAGGTTCCTCAGACCTTGCAGAAACTTATTAACACCAATATATCCATTACCAGACACATTAATGTTTTCAATATCATTCTTGCCATCTTCCGTTTCAGAGATAGTCTTATTTGCCTTAAGGGCTTCAGTATCCATCTTTAGATTCATTATAGAATCATAAGTTTGAATAGCTCTATTACTCTTGGCAAATACAATGTCCCCATACTTAGATACTAAATGCCTTCTTTCAAGTAAGAAGTCATCTAACTCTAACTCAGATTGGAAGATATGTCCTTTGTAATCATATATGCACCCCATTATCCACAAAATTCTTTTAGGTCTTTACTTTTCATCAAATCTGATTTAACATTGGCTAATACTCTATGAACTTCAGCAGACTTAACATTAAGGGTTCCAGAGTATTGGTTGTTTGTTAATGCTGAGCCTAAGTATTCTGATAGCTTTACTAAAGAAGAGTTAAATAAGTCTTTTAGGTTCATAGTAGTTACACTTTGTTTACCAAATAATACGGAGTCAAGTACTCTGTTCATATTATAGAATGTTTTATGTAACACATTAGCTGGTAACTTATCAATAACACTTCTCTGTCCTGTTATATATTTTGAGAACTCTGATACTAGTAGTTCTTCATTTATGTCTGAATCTGTTCTATTCTTATAGTCTCTGGCTAACATTGACCTATTAGGTAGTTCATTCATGGCTTCTACCATTGAGAAGTATAGCTGAGGGTCACTATATCTAATTGAGCCTAAGAATAGATGTAGCATTTCATGTAGCGGAGCATCAATACTAGAATTATCCATATTGATGTATATATCTCCATTATAGATGAAAGCATTAGTTGTCTTAGCATCATCTACTATTCCATTCCATTGTTCTGAAGACAATTCTCCATTAGTGATACCAATGAAGTTAATTCCATATAAATTTGCTAGCTTCTCTAATATGCTATTAAAAACCCCAACATTCCTAGAAGGAGATGTAGAATCATCTATGATTATTCCCCCTTCATATACATTGTCCCACTTATTAGGACGCTTTTTAACTTGTATAGTTGAAACTTCACTAGAGGGAGTTAGTTCTACTTCTAAGTCCCTATACATATTGTTTATTCTAATATTAGCTTCTTTAACATCTGTCGTTCCTGTTTGAGAAAGTATCTTATCATTCTTTACAAAGCTTGTATCATCTATTGTTTTTACTGACAAAGAACTATTTAAGTAAGGTCTAGAGTCAGCTCCAGGTATCTCATCAAGCTCTGGATACCTACCAAATTTATCTACAAATGTAGATACAAAAGCATTAAATTTAAATCCAGAGAGCCCAGACATCTTTAACAATGTCTGGTACTCTACTGAATTTTTATTAAGACATACTGCCATAAAATTAACAAGGATTGTCTAATAATTGAACTATGATTGCAGAATATTGTAGACTATCAACAGCTTTAACATTCATACCATCAACAACTCTAGTTACATAAGGTACATCTAAGTCTGATTCAGAACCACCTAAGGATTCAGCCAGTTTAACTAAAGTCTCTCTACTATAAGTTTTACCCCTATAGCTTATAGATTTTAGATTCCTATCAACATCAAGATTAATCACAGAGTTTGAGTCAATTCTTATGTTATGGTCATTATATGTATCAGCAACATCCCAAGGATTAGTATAGTTAGTGTTTTCAATAACTCTTGTATAATCCTCTAGGTTTGGTCCATATTGATAACCTCCCATATCCCCACTGTCATAATCATCAGATACAAAATCCATATAATCAGAATCATATTCAAAATCTCCATCTACCTCCGGATTATCCATTGAATTAGACTTCCTAACAAATAAGTGATATTTCATATTAGAATCATCATAGCTTCTAACATAATACTTAGATGAATAGTTAGTATCTTCAATAGGAGCACACCATTTTAGAGCTTCGTCATAAGTGAAGTCTACCCCCTCAACTAACATTGAGTTAGAATCAAGTACAGACGTAAACTTATGAAACTCCTCTATTAATGGAGAGGATTTTGTTCTAATAATGTCCTCAAAGATAGTAGTTAAAGAACTTTGAGATACAGTGTTATTAAAGTTTATTAGATTATAATAGAAGAATAGGTCTGCCAATGGATAACCTTGATACGTTGGAGCGCCTTGTAATTGGTTGAAGGCTCTCTTATATCTATTCAAACGCTCTATCTCCGAACCAGTCTTTGGCAACATATTAGTTGGCAAAGAATATACAAAGGCAGCGTTACCACTAAGGGTTCTATCTAATCTAATTGGACTTAAAGATTGAATAAATTCATTAGGTTCTATATCCTTTAATTCAGGAATTACTACAGAATCCATCCACATTTTAAACGACTCATTACCCCATCTTGTTCCTAACATAATAGGAGTATTACCTTGAGTAGTAAATGTATTACCAATACTATTCATAATAGTAACACCAGCTGGGATTGTGATTACTTTCTCAGAAGTTTTCATCCAAGCGTTCCTAAGAGTCATGTCACAGAATGACTGTAACTTCTTATAAACATTAGACCTTTCTTTACTGCTATAGAAGCCACCGTCCTTAATAATTCTAGGACCTAAATCCCTCATCATTCTGTACTTGGACATAACCATATACTTACTTTCTACATCCATATGGAAGGCTTTCAAATACCCCCTATAGTGAGGCACAGACCATGCTGCATCCAATACATTGAAGGAGTGCTTTAATCCTCCATACAGGGAGATTAAAGTGTTTCTATATTCCTCATCAGACATAAATTTACTAAAGGAGATTCTATATGGATTGTCAGTATTATTAGTTAGATTTCTTAGCTTTGCTATAACATCAGAAACCTTCATAATCATTCCGTCAACCATTACAGTACCTTCTTTCTCTTCAGCTGATATCTCCTTAATTCTATCTTCAAAGATTCCTTCGAACTTATCAATAAATTTAAGGGAGTCTTCAACACTATTAGAGAGACCTTGATTGAGGGCGTAGATACCTCTCAATCTACCCATTTCAGATGCACCTTGGACTAGCTGTTTGATTGAATCAATAACTCTGTATTGAACCCCTTCTGAGTTAATGATAATATCGTTGTTTATCGTATTAACAAACCTGATATAATCAGATAACTCTTCTAAGAATTTATACATTGAGACTTTATTCATAGATACATCCATAGACTTGATTCTCTTTCTTAAACTGTCAATCAATTCATGACCTTTAGATAAGTCAGAGAGTCTATATTGTAACATTTTACCTATTACAAAATCAGATGCATCTGTCCCAGACCCAAACTCGCTCTTTAGTATAGAAACAAATTCTGGGTCTAACTCCCCAATACTCGGACCATTCTCGATATATCTAATAGCACTAGTAATTGACATACCAGTCTTTCTATTAAATACATTAGAATCCATGAGCTTAGAGAGTATACGAGCAGTTCTGGACATCATAGCCCCAGCTAAATCCTTAAGAGGAATTCCAATTGCCGTACCGTAAGTATATAATCCCATCATATTAGGTCCAGCATTGATTTTAGCCAATATCGGGTCTTTAGCATTATCAGTTGCAGCTGACATCAATGCTGAGAATACTAGCTTAGCATCTGTATCATTGTCTACACTTCGTAATGCGTCTAATACTTCAAGATTACTTATGGATTCAGGACTATCAGTATATGAATTAGCTAGCAATCTAAATCTACTACCACAAATAACCCTATTAAATAGTAGACCATATTGTTTCATTGGGTTATTACTATTTAATGTGGCATTATTGTAGTAAGTTAGACCATCAAATACCTTAATGGCAGATGCAACTATACCAACATTCTTCTTACCAGATTGAAAGTCATACATGGACTCATACTTATTTACTACATTACCTGGAGTAAATTGTAGAGTTCTCTGACCTTCTGTTGACCCTTTAGCTATATCCTTTAGCAGGGCTACAGCATCATCAATAGATGATTGTGACTGCATTAAGTTAATAGGATTATCACTAATCTTAAACATATAAGAGGATATGAAATTCTTAATCATATCTTCGGGATTGCTAGAGTTCCTTACATATAAGTTATGTCGGTCAATCAGTTCCTTGATTTTATCAAATGGAAGATTAGAACCTTTAGGAATATATAGCTTACCACCATTCCTCTTAACCATTCTTAAGAAATTCGATAGAGATTGTATCGAACCTAAAGAATTGTCCAAGTCATATTCTGGTAGAAATACTACTTCTGAACCGTTAAAGTTAAACAATTTACCTGAACCTACAAAATCATGTGCCCAATTAGTCAATGATGTATCATCAGCTTCAACTAATTCTAACTCTTTATTTGTAGGGAATGGAAGTTTCTCAGATTCAGCTAGGGCATTCTGAGAACTTAAATTAAAGTAGGGACTCCATCCAACATATTTACCTGTTCTGTCAAATGAATGACCTAATAATGAAACTTTATCAATATCCAAGTCAGAACCTTGTAGCCAGAACTGGAAATAATTTACATAGGCGGAGTTTGTGTCCGTTTCATCAAATCCTACTACCCTCATTGGCATGAACGATTGCATAGACTGGGCAGGAATACGAGCAGCTAAGACATCCAAAGATTTAATAAAAGATGTATGCAATTCTGCAGCAGCATCTCTTATAGCATCAATGTTTGGGTCTTCAATTTTAGCTTTAGGATTAGTTCTCAATTTATCAATACTCTCAGAATATAGCCTGTTTACATAAGTTATAATGTCAGTAGGGTTACTCTTACCTATATATTTAGCAAATCTGCTAGCTACTTTGGATTTAGAGTTCAGTATAGGTTGAATAATCTTACTAACTTCTTCACTTGTGGCAGCACTATTAGATACTCTGATAGTATGATAGTTGAAAGAATCAATATAGAATTGAGTGTTATTGGTAACAATTATCTCATTGCCATTAGCATCTACATATACCCTATCAGATTCATCAGACAGTCTGTGTAGCTTCTCTCCAGAGCTATTAACTCTGTAAAGTTTAGCCCCATCCCATCTAGTCTCAATTTCTATAGGAGTTAGACGAGTGTTCTTGTAAACTCTCTTGTCAACTAAGTATACATGTTTGCCGTTTAACCTCTTCAATTCAATATCAAAATCAGTATCACTAACCTTACTTTCCCAGTTAGATAACATTCTCTTTAGGAAGAACGTATCATCATTCTTGATAGTAGATAGACTATCCCCCCTCTTCAATCCAAATCTGCTTGCGTAGATTTTAGGCATTATTAACTCAAACGGTTGAGTTTGAAGAGAAGACTTGTCAACTTGCACTGTCACTCCGTTAATGACTACAGTATCTAGTTTACCGTTACTTACTGCTCCAAGAGCATTTTGGAGTTCTCTTCTTAGCAGTATCTTCTCTTGAGGGTCAACAGTAGCGTATAGTGATTTAACTACATCTAAATCCCACATATTATAAAGGTTGCCCTGAATATCTCTAAATGTGAAATTATATGAAGCTAAATCTCTACCAGCAGTAATGTTTTCAACTATACGGAAGTCTTTGCCAGCTAGCCTGCTTTTCAAATCCCAATATTGTTGAGGAGTTTCTATAAACTCAGTACTGGTAACCCCACCTACTGTAATTGTATAGTACCTACCAAGTCTCAGTTCAGATAAGTTAGTTATAGGTTTAGAATTGTATAATTCTTGCAACTTTTGAATTTCTTCATCATTATTAAAAGAATCATACATCCTATCTCCATATAACTTCCAAATCTTATGAGAGGGATTTAACACTGCAAGGCTGCCATTAAATTTAAGTCTAATAGCTGCCTTAGTAAGTGTAGCAGAGATAGAAGAGAAGATTCCATTAAAAACACTAGGATTACTATATGGAATTGTACCTTCTACATTCTTATAGGTTATTAACTTACCCGCCCTAGAATCTTCTATTAGGGTATCCATAACAGCTTGCATTAGATTACCGTCCCTACTTGTACTATTCTGGATAGATTTAACTATAGTAGATATGATTGCATCCTTGAACTTGGATGCATCTTTAGTGTCTACATACTGTTCAAATCCTTCAACATAGTCATTGATTCCGGCTTCTGATAGTGCAAACATAGCCTCATAAACTTCTCCAGCTTGTTCTGTAGTATAACCCCTTGAAGCCAAAGCATTAATTACTTGAGTCATAATTGATAAAGTAGATTCATCAGCAGTGTGCTCTGCATCTAACTGAATACCAATATCATCAGTTCTAAACTTCATTGTCAAGTATGGGTTATCATCAAAATAAGCATGTTTCAGGTTTACGTTAGCTGCCCCTTGCTTAATAGCACCAGCGGTTACTACATACTGAATAGAAGACCATTTTAGAGGTTGGTATACATCCGATTGGGAGACAACTGAGTCCTTCAGTTTAATCCCCACACCGTTAACAGCTTTGACTACATTTCTTACTGAAACCTCAGACGGAATTAACCCATCTTCCGATTGTGAATAAGACTTCCATCCTCCAAACATTTGGAATAAACCAAAGTTGTTTGTAATAGGATAGAGTGTAGTTCCACTGTTCGTAACCCTAGGAGCTTCCCCTGGTTTGGGAGTAATCTCAGCAGGGAGTTGTTTCACTATAGTACCATCAGGCTCTACTTCTGACTTAATTATCATATATGTACCATCCTCTGGCATATAGGTAATACTATTAATCATGTAGAATTTACCATCTGTTCCCTTATAGTAAACGTCTTCGTAAGATATAGGATTGCCTTGGAAATCTATAAGCACATTATCATTAAATAATACTCCTTCGAATTCCCAATTCTTACTCCACATCTTCTTAACCATTCTTTGTAGGAATTTGCTGTTACTCATAGTATAGTTAGTAAGGGCGAATGTGGCAGTTTTGATAATACCCCCGGTAGCACTTCCTTCTTTATAAAAATGCACAAAAGGTTTCTTATCAGCACCTACCTTAGCCCCACCAAGAGAATTATTCTCCAAATACATTGTTTCAGGAGATGCAAATGTACTACCATCATATTGTTTAACCCCATGCTCATCATGGTCTCCCATAGGATTATAGGTAGGAGCAGTATCATCCTCGATAACGGCAATAGTATACTCAGGTAATATTCCATTTATTAAGCCTTGGCTCATAACCTGCTTAGCAGCTGTGTCTGATACATTTCTCTTATGTTGGGCAATGTACCTTGCAGCCTCCTCAACTAAGTCATTTGGACTGGAAGTAGCTTTCTTCGCGGGATGATTAGCATGAGTACCTACAGTAGTTAGAACATACTCTTGACTAAGGAGATAATCTATTACATTAAATCTAGCTAGGTCAGGATGAAGTTGTAACTCACCACCTCTTATTTCTAAGAACTTAGAGAAACTAAATCCGGGACTTCCCCAATTATAAGATATTCCATTCTCAGTGTAACCTCCAATAGAATATAGGTCAGACCATTTAGTAATATCAAAAGTTTTACCAAAGTTGGTATACTTAGCTAATATTACCCGCTTAGTAGAGAATTTTATCCAATCTTTATTCTTAGCTAGATAGGCTACTTCGGGAGTAGTAAGTGCATTACCTCTCTCATCAGTAGTTTCAATTGTAAAATCATTATCAAGTAAGTCAGTTAATAGTTCTACCTCCTTAATTCTCCAGAAGTCGTCACTATTGGTTAACTTGCCAAATACCTCTTCCACATTAAGTCCGGCCCTAGTAAAATACTCAGGATTAAACCTATTAGTAAGGGATATTAGTGTTCTGTTAAATGAAAGAGTTTTACCTCCCTGGAATGACACCTCATCTTTAATCTCCAATTCTGGACCTCTAACTACATTCTGATAAACCCTTAATACTTCTTCAAGTACCTTCCTAGAATCATTTCCATAAACGGCATTCACTTCTGCGAAATTAGTCATAGGATTAAATACAGGAATTGTTCCCTTACTTGCTAATAAGGGATATTGAGTTGGATTGTTGAACACTAAAGAACTGTCTATACTCTTAAGGGCAGAGTTTAATCTCTCCCATTCAAAGGTTATAGAGTTTACTATCTTTGCATAACAATCTCCAAGTTCTTTATTAATAATAGCTATAGTCTCATCCTTAGTTAATTTATTGAAGGGTTTACCTAGAGGGCTGAGGGCGTTCAGATTTTCAACCATGTGAAACAAAGTAGACTTATCTGAGATAACAGAAGGTAAGAAAGCAGCATCTGTATTTCCAGCAATATTACATAAATAATTACTTACAAATGCAGTATAGAAGGATTCTGACATATTAAAATCAATATGCTTCTTACTATCAGTCCTACCTTTATATTCTCTCGATACCACCATTCCTCTATGCAAGAATGTATTATTCAGAAGGGATAGTCCATTAGTAGCGGAATTCATATTCATACACTGATTTGTCCACTGACTTCTGTAGTTAGTACCAAGCATTGACATAGCAACTCCAGACAGTGCACGACCTTCTCCATCCCTGTTTATACCACTAACATAAGCATCTGTAGTCATAGCATAGGCGGCAGCTAAGTCCTCCATTACTGGTACATAGCTAGGAAGTAGAACACCAATATCCTTAGCTCCTCTCTTTATAGAGGTTAGGTTCTCAGTTCCAAATACCTCCTCTTGCTTTCTTCTAAACTCCTGTGTACTTGTTTCTTTAGGAACCAAGTTATGAGAGAAGTAAGAGTTAAAGAATATGCTAGTGCTGAGTTGAAGTAGGTCACTAATTGCTGCATCATATTGGATGTTACCATTCTTCGTCTTTAATGCAAGATAGCTTTCAACTAATGGTCCATCAGAAACAAAGTCTAAATATAAGAATTCCTTGAAGAATTGAAGAGCCTTATTCCAATCTTCCTCACCGTTAAATGAAACTAATGCTTTACCATCTCTTGATATAGAGAAGGCATTAGACCTCTTCGCTTTTGGATTGAATTGAATAGACACATTCAAGTCTGGTATATGGAATCTAAATACAGAAATGGTCTTCACACCTTCCTTGGGGTCTGTAACCTTATCTTCCTCATATCTGGGATTATACTTAGCAATCATTGATTCATACTTAGTAGGGGCTGTAACACTCAACGCAGATGAAATACTTCTCTCAAGTTGATTCCTTAATTGCCTGTTGAGATTATCCCTCAAAGTTGCTCTAACTATATCCCCATCCTCATTAACTCTATATTGCACAAAATCAAGAGGACTAGCAGTTGCCACTAATTGGCAGATAAAGGAATAGTAGTTAGTATCAAGAACATTATTCTTATAAATTCCAAATAAGGAGTGCACGTCACTACTAAAGATTCCTTGCCTCAATGAATAAACTAAGTTCTTCTCTATACTTCTAAACCCTCTAAGTAACTCATAGTTGCTGTTAAAGAATGAGTCGTCACACAACAATTCAAATAGTGCATGATAGTTCTCAAGCACGTTACCTGTGCTAGCTGAGGATAGTAGTGTATAGAAAGATTTACCTTCAATAGAAGAACGCAAATGTTCAAACTGAGGGTATTTAAGGAAGAACATCCCATCAAATGTAAGAGAAGGATTGTGAATGTCAGGAGAGTTAGTTAAACTCTTGATTTTAGATATAATATAGTTAAATGCGTCTAGTTTAACCTTCTTATCTGCAATCGGAGTACTATTCCCCCAAGTATATATAGGAGAAGTTTCAACTAATAGCTTAGTTATGTCTGACACATGGTCATTCATGTTTACATCCTTCTCCTTGTCTCCCCAGTTCCTACTATTGTTGGCTCCTGTACCTATAAGAGAATACCTGTCTTCTGCACTATACTTAGGATAGTTCTCATTAATCTTCAAGACCTTCCCTAGTTTAGAACTAAGTAAATCGTCAAAGTGATTTAAAATAACTAAACTATTATATGCCTTAATGAACTTCTTGTCAATAATTCTATTCCTAGAATATATCTTTCTAAGTTCATCAGCAGTAAAGTGTGAATGATGGAGGAATCTTTCTCCTACAGCATTTAACTCTCCTACAGCATTTAGATATACTCCATCCTTCCACATAGTAAGATTAGACAGCTTCTCTAGAGTGTCCTGAACATCTTCTGATGGAAGTTTAGAATATGCATCCTTTAGATAACCAACTACATCTTGCAATAGAGTTTCTTGATAATTCCTTAAGGCTTCATTAATTTCATGCTCAGTCTTAATCACCTTACCAGCTTCTCTATCTACAAGAAAACACTTAACTATATTATCAGTAACACTAGCTTCCATTGCTGAGGCAATTTCAGTTGCAGTACCATAATTGGTTACTATAAATCCCCTAATCCTTTGTTTTGCATCAGCATTACCTTCAGGGTCATCCAGAGCATCCAACTTGATAGGATTCTCTTCAGCAGTATCATCAATGTTACTACTTTGACCGGAAAGATAGGTGGTCATGTTGGTTGGAACTATATCATGCAATACTGGAGCAACCTCCATAACGAATGCATCAATAAAATCTGCAAGGTCGGAGAGGGACGTAATATCGTACCCCTCTCCTATCTCTTTCAGACTATTAATAAACATCGCCTTTCTACTAAATTCGTCTTTCTCCTCCCAGATTTCTTCCAGTGTGTCTTGTAATACATCCTGTAAGTCTAAGTTAGAGTCATTCTTGTTAAATTTACATTTACCCATGATTATAATTTAATTTTTATAGTTATTGGACATGAATTGTCAGTAGTGTTTAGACGAGCCTTTTCATCTTGCTTAGATTGTAAGAAATTTACCAAATTCTGAAGCATATCCTTCTGAGAACCTTCGAATTGGTCAATCTCCTCACTCATCCTTTTTATCATTTTAGAAGTTGCTCTCATAGCATTAACCTCCTTATTAAATGCCTCCACACCCTTCGCAGATTGCACCTTACCAAGTGTAGCAAAGTTAAATACGCTAAGGATGTTCTTATATTCGGCTACTTCCTGTAATGAGCTTACCGAGAATACAGCAAGTTGAGTCCCAGTAGGAGCACTTGTCTGTTTTATTAGAGTAATCTCATTGTTATTCAGGTTTAGCTCTGCACTAAAGATTTCATTCCCCAAAGTTAAGGTAAATTTGTGAATATTTAAACTTAATTGGGAAATATCTGAAATGACAGAGTTAGACACATCAAGATTAGATGGTTTAGTACTTATATAGACGTCAGAACCAATAGGTATTACTAGATGATTTGTCTTTCTATATGCATCTAAAACCTGCTCCTTAGACAGTGTTTGTAGAGTATCTACATCCATCTCTGACATAACTGAAGCAGATGCCTTGATGTTCATTGACCTAAAGATAGTATCAGCTGTAGGCTTAGGGGTTACTCCTATACGAGAGTTTCCAGCTACATACCTATTATTATCTCTACTACCTTTAAAGTTACCATTGTTAGTCATCTTGTTAACTATTGTTTCTAGTAATGGGTTTACGTTACCATAGAATGAAGGGCTATCTATCTTACCATTAACCATAAATGGATTATTATCAATAGAGTAGTTACCTGTATCATAAACTGCATCTAGAGCAATAGTGTCTGTAGAAGACTTACTATATTGTATATTGTAGAATATTCCATCAATTTTATTTTGACCTAATATATGTTCTATAGAACGTAAATTAAGTTCCTTAAATATTCTACTAGTATTATCTGCGTTTGGAGGATATACCGAACCTAATAGATAGTTCTGAAGGGCTTGTCTAGCAGTAATGTTTCTATTCAGCCCTTTAATATCAACAGGACCATTAAGGATTTCCATTTGGGCTTTAACATCTCCCTCTGCGCTATCAAGTTTACCTACCAACTTCATTATACCATCGTATGCAGTAGTATTGTAGTTTAGGTCACTTGTCTCATAGCCAGGTTGAGCTGATAATATTTTTATAATCCTATAGGCCGTGAAGTCATTACCTATCCTCTTAATAGAGTTCTTATCTCCAGAAACAATGCTTAGTAGATTATCAAAATACTCCTTAACTGATGCTTTAGGAGGAACAACATAAACTAACTTCACCTTCTTCTCCAAAGAACTATCCTCTAATTGTCTATAGTAGTAATTCTCCAATTCTGCACCACTAAGCATTATATCATTACTAACAAGTACAAATGGGTGTCCAGGCTTGGCAAAGTTTACGGTTTTATTTCCAAATGAGTAAACTCCCTTAGGAGATAATTTTACCTTAGAAATAGAAGTGCCAGGAACCTTTGATAATTCATCAAGGGTTATCCATTTACCATCATATTTCAAATGGTCATTGTATTCATAATCAGAACCCTTAAGAGCATTAGTAATTGTCGGTCCTTGAGATTTAAGATTATTAGCCAATGTCCAATTTGCATCCTCCATGTAAAATACACCATTAGAGTTAAAGGTATATACCTTTAAGAAGTTAACTAAGGCATTTCCTCCCTCAATAGACGGATTAGCTTGAATAAATTTAATAAGTTCATTAAACTTATCAAACATAGGAGCACTAGGATTCCTTCTAGAAATCTCATTATATTCCTCTTTTATTGCCTTGAATTTGTCATTCTTAAATACAGTTAGAGGGTTAGGTAATATAGCTAAAGGTAGCTCTAACATATCATTAGTGCCTTCCCCTATAATGATAGATAGTGTCTTTAGCTTAATATTCTTACTTTCTTCATCCTCAGAGAATATGTAGCTTAAAGATTCTGAACCTGTATCCTTTCTAAATCTTCCCCATTCTGCGTTATTGAACGTACTTGCAGAACTCTTAAATGCAAATGTACAATACACATCATCTCCGAGACCCAGAATTGCCTTTATCTTCTTGGTAAGCTCTCCCTTATCAGCTGTATTGAATATAACACTCCTTAAGTTACCTATGGTCTTATCAAATGTTTCTTTGTTCTTTACTCCAGGTAACTTATTCAGACCGAAGTAGCTATCTAACCTTTTACTATTCTCTGGGGTTACTATTAGGTTTCCACCCTTATCAAATGAAGTTCCTGACTCAAATGTGGGGAATGTGTACATTAGTAAGTCAAGAACAGATTCAGTTTTAGTGCTGGAAACGTGATTAGTTCCAGTTGCAGGTACTGGAGGTGGGGTTGTATCTTCGCTAGAAGCAAGGGTCTTATCCTTTATATCAGCCTCAGTGGGAAGTCCATTGTTAGTAATAATGACCTGCTCCTTAGTTCCATCATCCGTTACAGTCGTTACCACCTCAGAAGTCAGTCCAGCTTCAGGTACTACGGTTACAGAAGGAATAGTGGCATCCTTTTCCCTCTTAACCAATTTAGTAGGTTTATTATCTAAGGGAAGTTTATCTAGCATATCCCTCCTTTCAGAAGAGAATGTCTTGATTCCATCTTTGGACAGTTCACTAACACTAGTAGAAGGGTCTTGGATAGAATTTAATAGATTCGAATTGTTAGTCTTATAGCTATCCTTAGTGTGAAGAACAATACTACCCTGTATTGCTCTAGAGATTCCAGTGTAAAGGTCATCCCAATACTCCTCGTTCTCTAAACCAGCTGAATCGTCAATTATATAATACTTACCTTCAAGTCCTTGTGAAGAGTTACCTTGTTTAAAGTCTACTCTATCCTTATAAGTAGCACTAGAAAGTAATTTATATATCTCAGTATCAGTATCATAATAGATAAATCCAATCTTTTCATCTGGATTCATACTATTAATCATTAGGTCAATATCTTTCTTTACCAGCTCTATGCTATATGGTGCAGAATTTCTTAGGTCATTTATATTGTAAACCTTAGTTCCAAACAACCCGGAATCATCCTGATAGTAATGCATTGACACATCTGAATCGTAGTTATTACTCCTTAGTTTTGGTAGGATACTCTTAAGGTTATTGATATTAATTGTTACTTGCTGGTTGTTAGACCTCATAGATACTCCCAGTTTAGGGCACCTTATAAAGTTACGGCGAGCTAACTGTATTGTATTTCTAACATTCTTTCCTTTATAGTCGATAAGATGCCTTCCAATAGCTTTACTTTGGTCAAAGTCCCCAGCCACAATAACTGGGATTCCATACTTCTGTGCAAATCTATTAACTAAATCCATATCAACTACAGTGTATCTTGACACCTCATCAATAAGGATTAGGGATGGAGCTTCTGAGATTTCATTTATCTTGAAGTTTGACCTAGTAATAAAGTTATCATCAAAATATATATCCCCATCATCAATTATAGATACTGGAATATCTTCCTCGGAAGATGGGTCTACTTCCTTAGATGATTTCTGAGGATAATCTTTGAAATCTTTCCATTCCTGGGTTACCCTCTTCATAAGGTGTTCTCTATCCAAAGTGGTAGCAGAATCAAGATTTAAATCAGCTTTTAAGCCCTTAGCACTGTCTTCAGTAGCATGACCAATCCAAACACTCTTCAAAACCTCTGGATGGTATTTCTTTAGAAGTACTATAAGGTTATTAAATACGCCAGTAGTCTTACCACTTCCAGGAATACCCTCAATAAAGGTTACTCTAGAGAATCTTGGAGCAACCTGAGAGTCAAGTACTAACTCCCTAATAATTGGGGCATATTTCCACTTAGAATCAGTCATAGACGCTGCATAGTTCTTTAGTGAGGTATTTACAGCATCACAGAACTTATCAATCATACCTCCGTTAAGAATTGAAGCATATCCCAAATAAGTAGCTAACTCTTGAGTAGGTATAGGAGCAATCTTATCACTAATAATAGACCTATATTCTCCATAGAAGTCAGATGCCTTAACAGCAGCTCTAGAGGCAATATACCAAACTACTGCATTATCGTCTATATTAGTTGACTTGGAACTTAATGATTCTACATCATCACTTATAGTAATTAAGCCAAAGTTGTCTACGCTAATAAGCTTAGACAGTACTTCTGGGTCATTAACCTTATCACTATTAGCTTCAAAGAAGTTATATATAGCATCATCAAGTTTCACCATCTCTGATTCTACCTGAAACCTTTCCTCCCTATTAAGGCTTATCTTCTTGGCAGCTGATATTTCTTCGAGTTTACTTAGACTGCTTACTGTCCCCTCAAACTCAGCTTTACCTGCCCAATCATTAGGAATGTTAAGAATAAAGCTCTTTATTCTGTCATAGATAAGTATATTCTTATTATTTGCAGTTCTTGTTTGTTCTCCTAACTTCTGAGCATTATTTGCAGCTATTATCTTTTGGAAGGTTTTAAGACGTAACTCAATACCTTCTAGGTCTTGCATCATTGCATCAGCCACATTAGACTGTAGTTCTGCTAGATTAGCCTCTGAATCCAATTCGTTTATAGTAGTATTCATACCATAAAGATTAGATAAATCAGCGCTGTCTACCCTAGCACTAAGTAATTGAGCCTTAAATATATTAATCACTGAAAGAGCTTCAGTAATCTGGTCAAGTCTCTCATTATTTAGGTTAAAGTTGGACAAATCATCCATATGCTCCCTTAACGAAGCATCAGTTTCTTTAAGAATATTAGATACTTTTACGTCGGAATCAGTAGTACTTAATGAGAATTGGTCTAAAAGTTCAATGATATTAGAATGCTGCAACTTATCAATTTGAGCCTTGGCATCCTCTATCTTGGTTGCCTCTATATAGCTTGCATCATCTCCATACATTTCTGCTTGGTTAATGAAATACCAGTATGCAGAATCTAAAGTGCCACTTAATACCCTTTTTAATTCTGGATTGATGTAACCTTGATTCACAATGGGCTTAACAATGGCATCTATATGTGATGTTAAGAACTTACTAACAAACTTATTATACCGCTCAGATTGAGCCTGCATTGTATAATCTTCAGTTATCGGAGTATTTACAATGTCAGTAAATGTTGCCCTTTCTGATTCAGAACCTAAAGTAGTTAACAGAGGATTAATAATACCCATTGATGAGCTTATATTAAATTCAGCCATCTCTTCTACAAAGGATTCAGAATCTTTAGTATCATTAAGCTGCTTGACATACCTATTTAGTCCGGTCTGTAAGATACTTAAAGTAGAGTACAAGTTTTCATCAAGACTCTCGTAGTACTTTAGACTGTGGTTTTGGAATAAAGGCGCAACAACCTTAGCTATTGATTTATGGATTGAGGCAGCAGTACGTACTGCATCTTTGAATCCTGAATTCTTCCATCCATCATACTCTTTTGATATTTCCTCTAATTCATTCTTAGGAATGTCAGTTACCTTTTTACCAGTTTTGTTCTCAGCATACTGTATAAGAGTTGGGGCTAAGTAGGCACTACTAACAGCAGTTGACATCTCAAATAGAGCATCATAGATGAGCTGAGGAGCTAAATCTCCTTTCATGTACGCCTCTTTCCTCTCTATTGCTGCCTTTAATTCACCTTCTATTCTACTTCTCTCAGTCTTAGTAGATTCATCTCCATTCTCCTTTACCTGAGCGTCGGTAGGTCCACCATTATCCATACGCTCTTGGGTTCCACCCAGTCCGTTAAGTTGATTAGTTAAAGTTACAATCTTCTCACAAACACTGTTGTAGTCTTGTAAGTAGCTTGTAGCTACTCTACTGTTCTTAAGGGCTGAGAATCTTAAATCATTGAGAGTTTGCGTGTCTAGGAATGCATCATCACTAATGGTTGCACCTTGTGCTGATAAGGTATTAGTAACAAACTTAGCTATTCTCCTAACCTCAGATTTAGCAGCTAGGTCTTGGTTATCAGTATCAGTACCTTGTGCCCATACCTTTCTTCCGCCTACTCCATCTACAAGTTTAGTGGCAGATAAGTACTTATTACCTAATTCCATCTTGTCTACCATCTTTAGGAAATCACCCATCTTACCATTTCTAGCCATATATACTAGTTGTTGCATAGCTTGCTCATTATTCATCTGACCAAGCTGCCTAGCTTCTCTAAGGTTAGGTAAAGCATCGAACATAGCACCACCTAGCATACCTCCTACGAATGACATACCATATCTGTCGAACATATTGTCCCATGCTTGTAGTGGCTGTGTATCACTACCAGCTAACCACATTCCTAGATTAGTAACTGATTTAGCGAAGTCATACATAACCTCTTCAGATACTTCCTCTATACCTTCCCCAAGAGCATTAGCGGCAGTAGCTTTAAGTCCACTTTTACCCACAGAGTAGTTAGCTTGAGCAACATCCTTGCCGAGCCTGAATATCTTTTTCATCCACTCAACTTTTTGGACTTTAGAGCCGTTATCAATAGTCTTTCTTGAACCTTCTGTCAAAGTTTTGACTACCTGCTTCATCTGCTCCTTATCCATCCTAAGTTCAGGAAGTATCCATTCTCCTAACCTACTATTAATAATAGCATATTCTCCTGCAGCATATCCTAATGTAAGTAATGCAGCTTCTAGGTCGTTAGCACCCTGTTCCTTAGCTTCACCATAAGCATCTTGAACTGTAATACTAGTCATGTAAGCCTTAGATAGAAGTTCTCCTATCTTGTTGTAGCCCTTCATGTAGTTCTCTAGGTCATTCTGAGCTTTAAATGTATTGACTGCTTTTAATTCTTCAAAGTATCTTAAATCTCCAGCCTTTGGAGTTGCTACTTTAGCTTTTAGATAGCTATCAAGGTTTACATATTTAGCTTGAAACTCTTCTAGCTTTTTCATTTGGGCAGCCTCGGTAGCCATATTCTCCCCCTTAAATAGGGCAGGTGCGTATTTAAATATCCACCTCTGCTCATACATCTGCTTAAATACATCACCAGCCAGATTAATGAAGTTCTCCATAGACCATGCATTATTCTGACCATACTCAGAAGTTGTAGGTTCTAAGGACTTGGTAAATCCTTCTACAGCCGATAGAAACTTATTATCACTGCCAGAGAATACTTTACCCAGAGTGGCTAAAATCTTAGTGGTTTCTAAGGCAATACCAGCACCTATATACCAAGGACTTATCCCAGGAATGAACATAGGAAGGATTGAGACTGCATTACGAGCTAAAGAGCCAACAACACTTTTATCAAGTCCGTCTGAGTCAAAGAAGTCATATTTATTAATTGCAGAACCATCTGTGGTTAGAGTATTTAACTTTGAAAGAACTCGTCTTCCATACACATCTCTACCGTCTAGGTTCTCATAATAATATGTACCATTTTCGTTTAGTTTCAATTCCCCCTTCTTATGTTGAACCTTCTCTTTGGTTACTGGGTCAATATGCTCTCCGTCTTCATCCCATTGAGCCATAACTCTAGTATCCCAGAAGTCAGTCCAGAATGAATCATTAGGGGAATCATGCCATACTGGATTAGCCCCATTAGCTACACCCATAGGGTTAGCTAATACTTTCTGAGTTTGGGCAGCCTCATCAGCTGACATAGTGGGAGCGTCTAATAGATTCAATCTTCTAATACCCCTTGTCTGCCTTAATGGGTTAACTTCTCTGGACAGATAAATATCTGAACCCTTCCTTCTTTGCTCAGGTTCAGCGAATATATTATCTCTATGGAATGTAGCCTGACTTAAAATATCTTCTTGGTAGGATTCATCAGCCAATTGATTATAAGTCTCAGCCATGTATTTATATACATTATCAAACTTAGCTTCATCAAATTTACCGTCAGTTTGAAATGCAGGATTATCTTGAATTTGGGGAATGTTCTTATAAACACTTGCATCTGCTAATGAAGTGTTAGTGGCATCTAATCCTATTGCCTTAAAATCAGAGATAGAAAAGGTAGGATTAGACACTCTATTTAACAGCCAATCATTTTCCTTTGTATTTGTCATATTACTAGATTTTATAGTGTAGATAGTGAAGGACTTGGCACGTAAGTTTGCAATCGTTGCTTCTGTTGTTCTTTAGCTTCTATATCCATAGCATCATTACCTTGTATCGTAGGATAGTGTCCAGAGCCAAGTGAAGCATTAATAAGATTCTGTCTTACTGGTATGTACACAGAACCAGAGTATACATTATTGCCGCTGGAGAATATGCTAGGCTGACTCATCTTAAATGATGCATCAGCTGCCTTTAATATTCTCTCTATACTTTCCCTTTCATTAATGTCGGTTACTTCACTAAGAGTATCATCCATTGTCGGGTCTTCTACGAATGCGGACTCATCTGCTGAGGCATCTAATACGGCGAATCTTCCATAGGCATTGGTATTTATTTGTCCATTAATGTACTTATATGGCAATTTATACTTAGCATAGATTTCATTTTTCTGAACTTCATCCTTTATATCTCCTTCTCTAATCTCATTCTCAGCCAACTCTAATCTCTTTAATGAATCAATATCGGGCTTAAGCACCCCAGACTGTAATGCTTGTGTGTCAACAGGAAGGTCAACTGCAACTACATTGGAGCCATCTATAGCAACTCTACTTCTCTGAGATGAGTTTAATAACTGACCTCCCATCGTGGCATTCTTAAAGTCTAAAACTCCAGAGAATGTGCTCCTTGCAGCATCCTCTAATGTAGCACTTCCTATAGTTTTACCAGAAGTATCAACTAATGGTGCACTATTACCTGGGAGATTTAAACTATATGAGTTTCCATTATTAATTTTATGGTTTTTAATCTCTCCTAGCCCAAGTAGGAATGCTTTGGCAGGGTCTGTAATGTTATTATCCCTACCGCTACCCGATGTTTTAGCTTTACCACTAGCATCCATCTTTTCTTGTAAGTCAAGTTTTAAGGTATGTTCTCCGCTTAATGCCGATTGGGTTAGAGACATCAGTAGTTTTTTTACACCTTCTGCAGAGTTGTCTCCTAGATACATAGCTGCTTTAGCTTGAAGAACAGTTCTCATGTTCTTAGGTAGAGAGGTTAACAAATAGCCTAATGCTTGGTTAGCCTGGGCTTGCTGGGATTTGTCCATACTAGACATCTTATAAAGTCCATCTACAGACATTCCGGATAGGTCTTCTCTACTAGGTTGTAAAGCAGCTAGATATTCCATCCCTTTTAATATTCTACCAGATTGCTGACCTACATATCCCTCTCTTGACATCGAAGTAGTTCCTAACTTATTAACTACAGATTGTATATATTCGGTTATCTTAGGGATACCTACTGCATTACCTATAATACTTGTAAGGTCAGTATTAAAAGCAGCATTTATACTATTAGCACGATAATTAGCCAGCTCTGAATTAGTCAAAATCTGTTCTGAATTAAGGTCAACATCATTTAGTGATTTCTTCTGTAGTTTACCCTCAGCATCAACTGTAATTACATGACCTCCGTCAGTTACAGCAATCTCGCCAAGCCCTCCATTTTTGTCAGCCTGGGTCATAGCATTCTTAAATCTTTCATTCTCCGCTTTTATTCTTGGGAGCATCTTTAATATAGTCTTATATTGTACAGTAGCATTATTACTAAACGGATTCTTGTATATACTATCCGAGAATATACCAGAAGTTTCTACGAATGCTTCCACATCACTCGGTATGCCATTCTCATACAAAAACTTTACCATATTCTTATCCAATAATCCAACAGAACCGTCTGGTTCACCTTGGCTAGAGGATGTGGATGAATAAGGAGCAGCTACTTGTGGTTGAGGTACATTGGTGTAGCTAACGAAGGCGGGCATTCCCCCGCCTTGTTGTAGCTTATAGGTTAATTTCATAGTTGCATTCCTTTCTTTATAAGTGCAGCAGTGAGGGCGGACATATTTGCTATCATCTTATTATGTTCCCTCTTAGATTCCATTATATCTTTATGGAATTGTTTATTATCATCAGACAATCTCTTATTGAAGTCCTTAGCTCTTTGAAGCATAGCCCTCTCAGCATAGGATAATTTAGAACCTTTTCCACTAAACTGAACTAACCAAGGAGTACTTATTAGTGAACTTCTCTTCTTTAACATATCAGACTGTAATCCTTTCTGTAGCTTAGATAGTTCTCTCTGAGCACCTATTGGGTCGTCTTTATAGTCTTCCATAATCTTAGCAGTACTAGTATTATAATTTGAATTAGCTTCATTCAAATAAGATTCTAATGCTAGTTGGTCTCTCATAGCTTTAGTTTGTCTAAATCTATTCTCTACGCCAGCTAGGTAAGGAGCAATAACCTGCTGATAGTTTGCAGTCACTCTTCCAGCATCGATTTGCTTTTTAGCTGCATCTATAGCATTCATTGAAGCCCTATTTCTATTGGCAACTTCTACCCTTCTTGCTTTAGCTGCATCGGATTCTTGCTGTCCTAACATCCTAGTCTTATAGAACATTTCTGCATCTTGTAGACCACCTTGGAATCTAGCCTGACCTGCTCTACCACTAGCCTCTAATTCTCCAGCTAATTGCAATGAAGCATCAGAAGTTCTAGGTCTTGCAGCCACAGATTCTAAATTACCTGCTTGTTGTTCAGCATTAGTCACTGCTTGGAAATTGCCTTGCAGTGGAACAGTATTCTCAAATGTGTCTAATAGAGTAGGCTTTAACCCTTCTTTATAGATTCTAGCGGCTCTATTATTCGCGGCTAAACCTCCTACCATTCTACCTAAGGCTAATACTTCCTCTGGTGCTACATTAAGTTTTAGACCCTTTTTGGTACTACCAGGCGTACGTCTAATATCGGACGGGTTAGATGTATTTGAAACCCTAGGAGCTGTAACTACAACTTCTCCAAGCTCATTAGCAGGGTCTTGAAGTAGCCTTAGTCTATACCCACCATCACCTTTGTCATACAACTCTAAACCTCTTGCTCTTAATTGTTCATTGAAGCGGGCAACATCATCAGCTGACATACCCCTTCCAAGAGTTCTATTGCCAGTTCTATCTCCGGCATACACATCGAACCCAGAATTACCTTCTGTAGTACCATAACCTACAATACCCTTTCTGATTAAATCGTCAAAGCCTTGATTAGTACCTCTAAAAGTAACCTGTCTGTGTTTAGCTAATGGGTCTTGCACTGAGTAATTATAGTTGCCTCCGAAATAATCACCAGTCATAGATGTTAGCTGGTCATAAATATCTTCACCACCATTAAATGCTGCTGCATAAGCTTGCCTCCAATCGTCTGAGCCTGTGTACTGAGATTTCCATCTGTCAACATCTGCCCCAAAGTCATACCCAGATAGGGCTTTAGACCTATTCCAACTAGACATATCTTTGGCTTTAATTCTACCTACAGCGTTACCACCTTGTAAGAATTGTATTAATCCTCCTTCAGCCTTCTTAGTAACCCTATCATCCTTTGAAGTTTTCTTCTTTTTTTTACTTTTTTGTTTTGTGGGGTTAGGTTTGTTGCGTAGAGCATCCATAACCTCATAATACCTACTATTAAATGCCTGGTTTAGACTGTTCTGTCTAGCTACAGTTTCCGTATTTTGAGCAATGCTTCTCTCAATTCTAGTATCAGCAATATCCTTAGCTAATCTCTGTTTGGTGGCACGTTCAAGACCTTCTGATATTCCTTTATAATTTATAGCTGGACCTCCTATAAGTGTTCTGATGTTAGGTATTTGTGTAACAGGACCCCTGTATGGCACTGGTAATTTACTCCTATCAATAGGAGGCTTTGCCATTTCATCCGCTATTTTTAACCTATTTTGTCTAACTCTCTCAGCTTCCCCTTGTCTAAAGTTTCTTTCATATCCCTGTACTTCATTATTCCAGCTAGAATACTCATTTCTCTTACCTGGTACTAGAACTAAAGCTGTAGACTTAGTAGGTTCTGAAGACTTAGCTGATGTTGAAGACTTAGCTGATGTTGAAGGTGCTTCTTCTTTTTTGGACCCACTTCTACTATTAGTAGCCCCCTCCGCACGGTTAAATATACCCTTCTTGACAAACCAAGCATCGGAGAATGGAGTATTCTCATTACCTCTTATTATAGATGGGTCTTTGTATCTCAACATATGTTTACCAAGCCAAGTATTAGCCAGCCAATTATTACTTTCAGCTCCTTTTACCTCCTCAGTTTGAGGTCTTGTTCCGAAGCGTTTAGTATCTACAGCTACATCCTCAGGCTTTATCGCTTTATCTCCTTCGAGCTTATTGGATTTATTATATTGCTCAGCAAATTTAGTTCTAAGTTCTGCTACTTGATTCTTACCTTTGGTATTCTGGAAGAATGCATCGTCTACCTCCAGTGTTTGCTGCTTACCATCAATCATAGCTGTAACTCTCCTCTTACCAGAAGGGTTAGTTGAAGAGTTCCACCAACCTTTATGAGATTTGGCTAAATTTTTACCCATTAATAAAGTGCTACCAATAGCAGAAATATTCTTAAAGTCTCCTGTATTCAGACTCCCCCAATCACCTTTAGTAAGCTTTGATAGTGTCTTATTATACTCTGACCTTATTGCTGGGTCAAGATAAGGAGTAGTATTAATAAGGGTCATAAGTACTGGAATTGACTTCTTTATTTTACCTAAAGCTTTAGTAGCTTTTAATGTCTTCCCAACAGGAATCAAGGATAGGGCATCCATTCCTAAATTCATTCCAAGTCTACCAAGGTCGCCCCATTGAGGTCCATCACTAGCTAAATCAGCCATAAACTCGGTGAGAGAAGCACCAACTCCTACTCCTGCAGAGGCTAAATTAGCTCCAGGAACGAATCCTAAACCAATACTAGCTAGGTCTGCCATAGCCGCACCGAGCCTAACTTTATCAGATGTTTTTATAACACCACCTGCATCAGTTATATCCTTATTGTTACCTAGTGATACATTGGACCTGCCAGTAAATGATTGTCTAGCTTTAGTATTCCTTTCAATCTGCTCAGCATCAGGTTGTATTGCACTTACTTTTAGTGGGGTAGTGTCTTCTATAAACTTAGTACCTAGTTGGGCGCTTATTACACCACCTTTTTTGTATCCTTGTAACTTTAATATTCTGTCATTTATTTCTCTACTTCTCTCAGCTGTTGGGATACTTAACAGCCTCTGTAGCTCATTGCTAGATTCATCTTCACTTTCAACTTTATTATTGAAATACCATGATAGTGTACCATCGTTATTTCTTGTAACATTCATGTCATTGTCCCCAACAGCCCACTTATAATCCTTACCATATTTTACAAATGGGGATTGTTTTGAGTCAATCCACTTACTCAAAGTGTTTTGCACCATTCGGTATGCCTCACTAGCTGGATTCGACAAGTCTGGGTCTTGCATCCATGTATTGAATAGATTCTCCCAATTAGCCTTAGAAGTATCAGTATAGTCTATGAACTTAGCCCCCTGTCTTTCTCTTCCGCCGTTAGGGTTATATGCTCCTAAGTTTATAACATTACCATCCTCTCCGATAAATTGGTACTCACCTAGTGATTTGTTAAGTTCCACTGAACCTCTAGTTGTCTTACCAGTAGTAGGATTCTTTAGGTAGAAACCTATCTTACCATTCACATCAGAAGGATTGGAGTATGCTCCGTATAAGACATTATTACCTACGCCAGACGCAAACTGAGATAAATTAGTAATATAATTGTAGCCTTGACCCTTTAGCATTTTAGTAAAGGGGTTATTGTCTGTAAGACTTGTATATTCGCCAAGTTGGGCTTGCCTTGCTCTAGTGATGTCTTGTCTGTATTGCTCTGGTAAATTAGAATCGTCATAGATATTACCATCAAAGGCATATCTATTTCCAACACCTTGGAATACATTACCAGGAAGTATTCCACTTACTTCTTCATTAGTTCCCTTCTTGTATATATGATATTTGCCTTTATCATCAACTGTTCTATCATACTCCGAGTTAGTCCAGTTTGTATCAATTTTACCTTGCTGTCCCTCAATTGTGGATGATTGTGGGGCAGTTGCTTGCTGGGTAGGTCTTATAAACTTATCTAAACCAGTGCCACCTAACGCAGCAAAAGTATTATAATCGTTATTGTCTAATTTGTTATTAGTAATAGCTGCGCCATATGCTCTACCAAGAGCAGCTAAATCTTCTGCACTCTTTATGTTAGTTCCAGACCAATCGTGGGATTGAAATATTTGGTTATAATCAGCATTATCCCAAATTCTTCCCATTAGAGCGTTGCGGTCCTGTTCTGTTCTATTGCGGAACCAATTATTATAATCTATGGCATTACCTCCATACCATTCCCTTGAAATGGCATCTTCCATGAGTTTGTTGGCATTAAATCTTTCCTTCTTTACTTCTGGTTGTTTATACTGAGGGGAACCTTTAATGATGTTATATAGGTAATCAGCAGCTAGACCGTAAGCATTGTTCTCAGTATTCTTAACCCCTGTCTTTATTCCTAGAAACTTCTTTCTATCTAGCTCACCTGTACTTGATTTTTGACCCGTTGCATCTTGAAAGTTGCCCATAGCATCCATAGTCATAGTGCCATTACTAATCCCCTCAAGCATATATTGTACAGCGTTTCTAAAATCAGCTGCGGCAGTATTTCCCAACCCTTTAGATGAAGCATATTCATCTACATCTCTGTATCCTCTTTTTATTAAATCATCCTGATTGAAATCTCCTAAGCCCTTCACACTTAGAAGCTTAGGCTTATCAGTTTGACCTCCAGAGTTATATTTCCTTATTACTTGTGACATATACTATGTATAATAAAAAAGGAGCATATAATTAATATACGCCCCTTCTTACCTTGTTGACTAATTATCTTACTCTTACTAGTCTAGCACCTTTCCTTGCAAAAGTTGGTTCCTCTTGAGGGGCTTGTTCCTGAGCAGCACCACCTTGAGCGATTTGCATTAGGGCTTGACACACAGCCATCGCAGCTTCACAATTCTGTGTCTGAACTGCCTGAGCAGCTACTTGTAAAATCTGTGCCATTGGGTCTTGTCCACCCTCAGCAGGTGCACCACCTTCTGCCGGTGCTCCCTCAGCTGGTGCTCCTCCTGCTTGTTCAGCACCAGGTTGAGGTGCAGCACCACCTTGTTGGAATTTTCTAAATTTCTCTTCGATTTTCATAAATTAATACGTTTAAACAGTTTAACCACTTAATTTCTGCAAATATAAGCATTATAAGCAGTATTACCAAATTAAACCAAGAAATTTATGAAATTAAAGCAGAGTAAAATATATTAATCAGTTATCACATAGTACAGTTACCTCAACTTGGATTTATCAACTATAAGCAAAGTTTCATTTGCTATAGCCTTTCTTATATACCTCATCAGTGTAATAGGTTTATAAGAAGCCACGAAGGTAGTTGTGCCCACATCATCTTTATCATTCATATCAATAGGGAACTCTACTACATCGTCAGTCGTAATTCTATAGTAAAGAGTTCCAGCTATTGCATGAACAAACTTTGCTTCAGCAGGAAGAGTTACTATTTCCTTTAGTGTCATACAAGATAAGTCTTAATTGTATCAGCCAACAACTTACCATCTACATTAGCAAGCTTTGCCTTGACCAGTTTAATAGCCTCTCCCATGCACTTCTTCGGGATTTGGGGACCTGTTTCGCCATCTCCCCAACCCTTTTCCGTGATAATCGTGTAGATTGCACTAATGATTTCCTCAGGTGAGGCTTCACTCGGAAGGAAAGACTCAAGCACAAGAATCTCTTTAGATTCATTATCGGCTAAGTCTTTCCTTCCAGCTGAAATGTATTGGTCTCTACTATCCAATCTCTGTTTCACCATCTTACGAAGAATAGTAAACTCAGCTGCATCGTCTAAAGGCTTAGCACCTTTAGCAGTTTGGTACACTAAGAACTCATTCTTAATGGCTCTTAATACTTCTGTTCTCTTTACATTCTTATCAAGCATTGACTGCTTAATAAGTGCATTCATTTGCTCTCTGAGCATTTTCGTTCTCCTTTCTTATTAAATGTTTTAAATACTCATACTCTTCAATACTAATCATGCCCTTTAGTCTGAGAGATGCCAGCTTCCTTAATAGAAGTTCCCTATCTAGTGAAGGGTCATTGTAGATGTGTCTCAGCGGTTGTATTGGTATCATTTAGAATATGTATTGCTTGTTCAACATCTTCATCACTTAGTCCCCATTTCAACCAATCAGATTGAATGAAATAAGGTAATTGAGAGTCCAACATATCAGTATCATCGTCGAAGATTACATACCGATAAGGTTCAGTTTGCTTATCTAACCATTCTTGGATTTCGGAACCTCTATGCCCACTTCTCATATAAGGAGTTATGTCATGTATAGGTTCTTTAATTCCAACAAGGTTAAACACTTCCTGCAAATTACTATCACTTCTCCAGGTAGAAGATACAACAATCTTAGCCCCAGTAGCATCAGTAAGTCTATTTAGTCTTTCCACTGCTCTTGGGTCAATATTACAAGCATTCCAAGCTATACGCTGAGGATGCTCTTTAATCCAATCATTATATCTTTTGTCCTGAGTTCTTTCAGAGTAGAAGAGACTACTATTCATAACCCCATCTATATCTAAGAATATAAACTTATTCATGCTTTAGATATTCTTTAGTAAATTCCTTAACCTTCAATACTATATCCTTATAGGACATGACTTCAAGCATTTTAGGATGCTGTAGGAATAGACTAGTGAAGTGCCAGAGGATTCTTTACCTTTACGAATAAAGGCAATATCATAGTCAGAGTGCTCAGTCATAGCTTTGTCCCTTTCTATATCAGATGTAAAGCCTCCTTGAGTGGGTACACTTCTAAGAGCTGTATATCTAGGAGTTTTAAACATATGATATACAGTGATATTTCTAAATGGAACACCACAGGCTAGTAGATAATCCTGAGCCATTTTATCGGCGCCTTCACAATCACCTATAACGAACTGGGCTGCATTATCTGTACTAAGTATTCTACTAATGGCAGGAGCATACCATTTGGCAAACTCCTCCCATGTTAAGTCCCTATGCCCACTTATAAAGTATGTCATACTGGGTCTAAGTCAATATCCTCCATATCCAAATCTCCGTCCTCTAAGTGCATCCACTCAGCAAACTCTCTGATAATTTTATCATGGTCAAACGCCCATTGATACTTATCAATAGAATCCAATGGAATCCACCCGATAGCTTCCACTTCATCCTCTTCTCCGCCTCTATCGTTACCAGTACCAACACTGATACTACCTGGCTGTGCATCAATTAGAGCATAATATCTAAAGGATACATTCTGTCTATTTTGGGTAGGAGAGTCATTGAATTTCCAGAAGTGTAGGAAGTTAGGATTCAGTCTAACTCCAGTCTCTTCATAAACTTCTCTGATTACAGCTTCTGCTGTAGTTTCATTAAAGTCTAAGTAACCACATGGCATATTCCACATTCCTTGAAAGTCTGGAGTTCCCTCGCCTCTTTTATTAGCAAGTACGCACCACTTACCATTTAGGAATGTAAATACACATCCTGTTACAGCAATAGAACGGCTAATCCACCATTCCTTACCATTTTCATCTAATAATGGAAAATTCTTCATATTAATAAAAGTAACTCTTTGGTTGTTCAACATTAAGGAAATCTAATGGGTCACCTTTTAGATATACACCTTCACCTTGTATTGTGTAACCACCGTCATTGTTTACCTTAAGCACGGCATCAAAGGGGTTTGAAGCTGCAATAGTCCCAAACTGCCCATTTACAATTTGATAGAAGTTATCAGCTGTTCCAGCAATTCCTTTAAAGTTTAAATTCTCATCTATCTCTGTACTATATATGCCTAACCCGTTAGCTGATTTGTAAGCTAAGAACATTGGAACTCTGTGATTAACACACCACATAAGTTCTGAAAGCATTCCCTTAGAAATACTTTCCAATTTCTGTTGCCATGCAAATCCATCTAATACAAATACGACATAGTCTGATTGTTCCAGCTTAGAAAACTGATACTCAGTTCCCTTCTCACTGTAAACCACCTTATCTGCTCTACTTTTAACCTTTATACTTTTGACTACTTGTAATACACCAGAAGCAAAAGACCAAGGACCTGAAACATAGATTTGGCTCATTTATATAGTCCAAGTTTTCTGATTATTGAATTTACCTCATCTGTTACAAATGGTAATATAATCTTTCCATCATCAACCCACTTTCTAATAGCTGTAGAGCATATTGTAATGTCAGGAGCATAGATAACCTTTACCTCGTCATGCGGAATATCCTCACTGTTAAAGTGTGCTACATCGACTACTAAGAACTTATTATCCTTCAATATGTCTTCACCATGCTGCCATCTTGGAATCTCCTTATAAGTCTCAGCAGATGTTACAATGATAAATTCACCATAAATCTCTTTTATTGCTTCAATAGTCTTATAAGTAGGCAATGGTTCTCCATTAGCGATACGATATTCAATACCATCCACAACTACTCCAGGAATGTTGTCAAAGGTTTCCTTAGCCATAGTGAGTCTATACTCCCACTTAGTTTCAGTATTCTTCCATACACTCTTATATGCTGGAACTACTATAACCTTGTCAACAATACCGGAATTAAGTGCAGCTGTGACAATGTTAACATGACCAATATGGGGTGGGTCAAAAGACCCAAAGAATACTCCTACCATTGTGAATGTTCCTCCTTAACTATTTTACGGATGGTGCTTTCCAACTCCTTCTTACAAGTACCAGAGTGTGTAAAGCCATTACCCATTTTTATATACTCATCAATGGTGTATCTATACACATCTCCATACATCTTAGATGTCCCTATAACATCTGGACCACTAATGTTAGATGAATTGGTACAACCCATTAGAAGGAACATTACTAACAAAAATAAATAATATAATTTCATACAAGAAACAAATAATAGATAATGGCTAGTACTCCGCCTATAACAAACAGAGTTACTAGCTCATTACGTGATTTAACATTTACTAATTCTAGAATTAGCTCTAAGAAGTCAATCATACATTTCCCTTGGCACTATGATAGGACTAACCAATCTCTTGAACCTAGATTTGAAGCGTCGTCCAGTAATCTTACCTACAACATCTGGACCAAGTTCCGTAGTTAATTCGTCTTGTAGTTTATCATTCTCTGGAGAAGCCTTACAAGTAAGAGTCTGTAATACTCTATCAACGTCATAATAACTCTTAGCACCTATCTGGTCTAAGTCACTATTACTGATACCTAAACCATCTGTAGGAGTAAGAGACATTGACTTTTTAATAGCCTCACACATATCACAAATCTTCCTAGCACCATCTGCATCCACTTCTTTCTTTATCCCACACCCATAGTAATACCCTATTAGCCACTTAGCTAATTCGTACACTTCAGTCTTCCATAGACCTTGAATTGGGTCAAAGTCACCCACATCACCATGAATAGTCCAGAATCCAAGCTGATACTCAGTTTGATTATCTGTACTCATTACTAATCCCTTATGAATTGAAGCAAGGTTGTATAGATATATCATTCTCAGCCTAGCTTGGATGTTGCCCTTAGAGATAGGAGTACCAAGAGTACCTTCACCATCATAAATAGCCTGGATTACATGCTGGCACATATAACTAAGATTTACTACCTTAAAATCATCACAGAAGGCATTTCCTACTAACTTCGATACACTAAACTCGTCACTCTTGTTCTTAATAGGAAGACTTCTACCTATTAGAGGAATGCCAGTTTGTTTACTCACTTCATGGCAGATAGCTGCCACTACAGTTGAATCAATACCACCACTAATCCCAAGAACCATAGCATTAAGACGATTCCTAGTAATATAATTCGATGTCTCTTTGACGAGAACATTGAATACTCTTTCATAATTTAACCCTTTCATAATCCTAGTTCATTCATACAATGTTCCACTTCTTGTTCCAGACCAGTGTGCTTACCCAAATCATCGGATAGTTTAACACAGTTAAATACAGGTTGATTTTTATTCATTTGGCAAGAGGTCAATTTCATAACAATATTGGAGGGTTTATGCCCAGTATCATTAGTAAGATTAGTTCCAATACCAAATGCACAACGGATACGCCCTCTACAATATTCTCGGACTTCAAGAGCCTTCTCAAATGTGAGAGCATTACTAAAGATAATTGTCTTAGTAGTAGGGTCAATTCCAAGTTCTTTATAACGTGCAATAGCACTTGTTACAAACTTAAATTCATCTCCACTATCTTGACGTACACCATCAAACAGCTTAGCCTGTTTACGAGACAGATTCTTAAAGAACACAGCAGAAGTATAAGTATCACTCAATGCAATGCCCAAGTCACCATCATATACACTTACCCAGTCTTCCAATGCCATATAATTGGCTTGTTTATAGCCATACATAGCACCGTGGAACATAAACCATTCATGGGGATGAGTCCCCATCATAGGCATATCATACTTCATTGCCAAGTAACAGTTAGAAGTACCAGTACAATATGTTGCACTATCTTTCAAACTCTTTACTATAGCTTCTTGAACATTGTATGAATAGCGTCTACGAGTACCAAACTCAGAGAAGAACATTTGATTCTGATTAGAAAGAACAATCTTAGGTTCTAATCTAATAAGAACATCTGTCATGTTGGTAGTATTGTTCAACATTTTGTTTCTGAGTTCTGATACAATAGCCAAGATAGGCACTTCATACAGAGTAACTCTATAAAGGTAGTCCTTAGCTGTAATGTGAAGATGTTTATCTTCATCAAGCCATATAGATACCTTACCAGGGCTGAGTTTGATTCCACTTAACCATTCCCAATACATGGGAGGAATGAAACGACAATGAGTTGTCATATAGTCTTGTTCATCGTGAGTTAATTTTAGAGAACAGAAGTTAGATATTTCTATCCATAATTGTTGAACAAACTCTTCTGTGTACTCTGTATTATCTCTGTCAAAGAACTCAAATGTCCCTATTGCATGAGGGAACAGCTTCATGTAAGCATACGAAGTTGTAAACTTATACAAGTCCGTATCAAGAATTGATTTTACAATCATAGTTCAAATAATCTTGTATTATTACTTTCAATATAGTTGTTTAGTTTTATACCTCCATCCAGAGATGCTATACCATCAAGATATACCATAGGTTTGATTGGTTCCAGGTTCTTTAGAGTTTCAAGAACACAGTAATCACCTGCCAATCCGCATACTACTATCTGATTCTCTGGGTCGACATCTATACCTATAGAATTACTATAAATAGTATTATATTTAACCCTAACAGTAGCAGGAGCAACCTTAACCCCATATTCTTCTGAACTAGGTAGTTCACCTTTGATAAGTACTCTGTAGGGCACTCCAGAACTAATGCAGCCATATAACAGTAGGTCGTGTATAGCTGCTCCTTTAGAGAATTGTATACAATGGTCATTCCATTCACCACCATTCCTTTTAAATGAACAGTGGTTAGCTGGATGCCAATCAGCAGTGAATATCACTCTATCAACTTTCTTGTTCTCAATCAAATCAGAAATGTTCCACAAAGCCCTATTAGACCCAGGAACGTAGAGTGGTGCTCCCAGTAGACAGAAGTCATACTGGAAGTCCACAACTACTAAAGTGGTTTTCCTTTCCATGTTACATTGAACGTGCTATTGTAATTAAAATTGATATAAAGATAATTCCCATTACTAATGCGAGGGGAATCCATAGTGGAGAGAATACCCAGAACCATGTTATATTAGCACCAAATAGTTTACAAACTAATAGCACTATAAACAATAGACCAGGAAATCCTACTCCCCCATTTACTATAACTTTATTAGACATCGAGGTATAAAGGTTTAAATGTTTCTGTGTAAGTTTCATCTACTAAGGACACATTAGCCATTTTCATATCGTCAAGGGTTTGCAATTCATGCTCACCACTATGAATATGTCCACAGAATGTATATCTAGGATGTTTACGAAGCATTTCATCAGCTAACCAAGGATTGCCAACATCTTCTTGGTCAAATCTCTGGTGAATAACACCAAGCCCACATAGCTTGGGTGCATCATGAGATATAACAATATCACAATGTTGGGGCATAGATTCATATGCCTTAATCAATGTTTCTGGTTCATACATGTACGCCCAGTTACCGAAGATTTTACAATAGGGAGTTCCCCATATATCATATACCTTACCATCCTTACTAACAACAGATGTTGCTTCATTATCTAATAACTCAAGTTTACCATTAGTAGGATTACTCAATATTGAGTTAATCTTTAGAGGTTGCCTATACATATTAGCTAAGGCGAAGTCATGATTACCTCCTACCATGATAACTGATTCACAAGGGAGATTATTAACCCACTCAGCAAATGTAGTCTTTAACCACTTTTCACTTTGAGGAATGTTCCTCTGCATACGCAGTGGCATGATGTCTCCACATATCAATACTACTTCACAAGGTTCTTCTATTTTAGGTAGAATGCCATGTAAGTCAGACGTTACACATATCTTCATCTCTGGCTTCTAATTCTATGTCCTCCTTATAATCTTGGGCAGCTTCTCTTAGAGAGTCTTTAATAGTACAGATAAGGAATGTCTGACCATGCATCAGTGTACAGAAGCCCTTAATAAGCTCATCTGCTGTCGCATCATTATAAGGTAACTCCATAGATAGTACCCTGCCGTCGATTTCTAAAGATATTTTAGTCATTTAGTTTATATACTTTATAAGAAATAGTTCCTCTTCCATCTATTTGGTGCTGAATCTTTTTCTTTACTTCTTCCCAAGAGATTGGAGTATAGTTATTGTTGTCTACACCTACATCATACTGATATGGGAATAGATGAGCTAACCTATCACAATCCAATCCAGAACTAGTCGGACCAGAGTGAACATGACCGAATAACTGCCATACAGCATCAGCATCGTTACGATATGAACCACCATAGCACAGGAATGGGTAATGATTCAAATAGATACTTCTCTTCTCTATCTGGATTTGCATTTGTGGTAACACCCCAACAAACTTATCCATATAACCCTGTCTTAGATTCTTTCTATCATGATTACCTATAATCAAGTAGATTTGTCCATTCAGACGAGGGATGATGCTGTTCCATAGAGCACTTCCACCAAAGGCAAAATCTCCTAAGTGGAAGACTGTACCATCCTCTGGGACTACTCTATTCCAGTTCTCAACTAACTTTTCATTCATTTCCTCAACATCCTTAAATGATCTATTGCACAATCTTATGATATTAGCATGACCAAAGTGAGTGTCAGAGGTAAAGAAAGTGTTCTTAGCACTAAATTCAAACTTCTGTTCTTTCATCTTTTACAATTATTAATCGTTATCATAATCTAAACCTTTGGTTAGATAATCAATAGCATCTAATTCACCACGAGTTAGTGGGATTACCCTATCATTTATAGTAATATCCCAACCTTCACCATTAGTCCATTCAGTAACTTCAATAAAGTCATCCTTCTTAGCTAAATGGTCATACTTGCGTAAATTATCATTTACTGATTTTCTATTAGCACGTTCCATATTCCGTCTCCTCATAAAATTCTATTTGATAGTTATACTGTTGCTTCAATGCCTGATTGATGTCAGTAAATACACTACTAGGCATCTTCTTACCAGTCCTAGCATAATATGCTGGATGATATACTTCGATTGTCTTTAAGCTATTCACTATATCATTCTTAAATAACCCAGCTTGGCTGCCAAATAAAACATAAATCATACCTCCATCTTTATAGCTCATGTTGTGAATCAACTTAGATACAAATGGTTTCCATATATCAAAGTGTGCTCCAACTCTGCCTACCTCACAAGTAAGGGCTGTATTAATCATTAATATTCCCTGCTCAGCCCAAGACTCTAACGTATTGTCAAACTCTATAAGGTTATGGGGAATTTCATAATTAATAGCCGCCTCTTTAACTACTTTAAGTGAAGGAGATAGATAATCCTCTTGAGTATCTTCGGAATTACCAAATAGTATCCCAGTAACTACTCCCCTTTGAGGATAAGGGTCTTGCCCAAGAAAGACTACCTTGCAGTCCTTAAATGAGCAAGCCCTAAATGCCCTAAAGATATTCTTAGGAGATGGACATAGGTCAGCTGAATTGACCTTATTAACCCAAGTTACTACCTTACGTAGTTCCTCTTTATCAATAACATCAATCCAGTCACCAAAGTACTCCTCAGCCTTCATATTAAATTTCAAGAGTATAGGAGGTTATCCAATCTCCACATTGTTCACAATGTCCTAAATCTTCATATTCTCCAGTCGTCAAAATGTCTTGAAGAGTTGCCATATCGTCAATCTTCTCCAATGCCTTTGCTATAGCATCTTTAATAACTTTCGGAGATAAATCAGCGGATTCTTTACCGTCAATAGTTAAACTATCGCAGATACATCCAGATGTGTAATTAATCTTCATGAAGTCTTAGTAAATTAATATAATACTCTAGCTTTTCTATATCTATAGTGGGGTCGTAAACACAATATCCACCTTTGGTGAATTTAATCATCCTCACAGAATGATACTTGCAGTCAAGTTTATTGTCTAAAAAGAATACGAAGTAATCATCCCCTATGACAGCATCATATCTATGGGCATATAGAGAAGTTGCTGAATAAGGAGCAATGGAATCAATGAAGGACATTTCTACCTCCTTGAATCCTAGCTCTTTTAGATACTTATCTATCAAACATATTTTATCACTCATGCCAGTATTTAATTTTATAAAAACAACATCCAACAGGACTAGCAAGTACCCTATACCATTCCTTTGGAGTAAGTTCTACCTCTCGCCACTCTCTGATATAGATTTGAGGAGGTAGACAATTATCCATTGGGTCTGGATACTCTATTAATACTTCTATTGTTAGCATAATATCTACTTAGATATTCGCGCAGTAATATACCCTCGTTTGACAAACTCTTCATACAGAGGTACTGCTAACTCTCTAGCTTGAGGGTGGGCATCCTTTGCACATCTCAGCTTAAAGAATCCCTCCCATTGTTCAATAGTACCAGTCATAATTAACTCAGTCTTTAAACTATTAGGAAGTACCGCTCTTACTTGTTGGGCAATCCAACCCAAGTTCAGTAAATCAAAATATTGATTTTCAGCGATTTCTAGAGCATGCAAGAATGAATCAACCTCTTTCCAATCGTTGTTTCTAGCCCAGGCTCTTGGATTTACAGATTCTCCAAATATGTCTCCCTCATTAGCACCAACTCTAAAGTTTATACCATCATGGAAGTATGCCTCACCTTCTGGAATGTCTAACCAAGAGGGAATGATAAACGTACACTCCTTACCAAACTTATCCTTAGAGTAGTTACAATACCTCGTACTTTCCTGAGCAAACGAGAATACTCTATGCCTTACAAACTCATGGGATACACCTCTATCACATACAAACTTAACAGTAACACGTTTAACGTGGTGTTCTGTAGGTTCACACTGATATTTAAGGTCATCAAGCCAATCGTTTTGAAGTAGTACTCTATAGTTAGTGGTTATGTAGGCATATGTATGTCCATCAAACTTCTCTTTATATTCTGGAGTCTCATATCCATGTAGGGGCCCATTACCAACAGTCACTACAGAATACTTATTGAAATGATATTTATTGGGAAGGTTCATAGAACCATGCTCGATAATATCATACTTCAAATATACTGTACCATGTTCAACCATCGCAGTATGACCACGATTTACAAGCATATTGACAAATTTCTCTGCACTATCTTCTGTTATTTTGTCTTCTGACTTATAACAAGTTCTACCACATCTTTCTATATGTTGTAACAGCCCATCTATTCCAGGCTTTTGTTCAATTATTTCAAATGATGGTTTAATTAACTTCACTTCTTTACTAATGAATCTCTCCAATCTTCCCAAGCCTTGGCTTCAGCATATGATTTCTGAATAGCTTTCCAGGATGTCTTAGAGAGTGTAGAGTTATAATAAGTAGTATCTTGTGTTACTTCTTTACCTAACCATTGAGGTTTATCAAACTGTGTATCCTCTGATGGTAACTCTATCTCAGCAATTATTAAGCCTTCATCCTCTCCATGAAACTCGTCTACTTCCCATTTCAACATACCAGATGTTGCTGGAATGATATAACGAGTTTTATGAATAATCCTACCACAGGTTCTTTTAAGTAATTCTTCTGCATCCTTCTTAGGAATAGGAATTTCATACTCCAACCTTGACAGTCTTTCATTAGATTTGACTATAACCCATGCTTTCTCGTCTCTTATAGATACTCTAGCTTCTCCTTTACTTGTAGTCCCTATGTATCCTTGATGTATATCCATAACCCTAACAGCCTGCTCTTTAAACAAGCTGCTAGTGGTTAAGAACTTTCTCTCAATCTCAGTCTGCATCCTTAGAATCTTCTATTACCTCGTCGAGAATTTCCTTCATCATACTGAGGTCACTCTCGTTACAGTGATAACAAAGGAAGTCTTTAAAGAACTCTTCGTCTAATCTCTGCCAAAATTCATATTGAAGGTCATCATCTTCAATAAGAGGAAGTACCTCACATACTTCAGGTTCTACATCAACTACTGAACTTAAGTCTATATATTTAGCCATATTAATGAATCCAATGGTCTCCAACCTCTACATCAGCACCTAAATGTGCTCTTGTACAGAATGGTTTACCTGCACTTACCATGCACTTAACTAATATATCTGCAACTTCTTGAGCAATCTCATCTGGAGCTTCAAGATTAATTTCATCATGTACTGGAATACAATATTTAACCTTGAATAACAAACCATTCTTTAACAACCAGTTGAATAGTTTTATAGATGCTAACTTAAAACACAATGCACCAGCAGCCTGAATAGGATAATTAATAGATTGCTTCTCAGACTCCGCTTTACGTCTTGCTAAACGTCTAACACCTTGTACAGTGTCACAGTCAGGGTCTTCCTGCTTCATTTCTCTATAATATGCCCAGAACTCAGGGTCTTCTTGCTTGTCCATCTGTCTTTTAAGTTCATCGTAGTCATAGATATATGCCTTATGCCCAGTTATCTTACTTAATAAGATGTAACCTTTACGCATAACATCTACTCTACGGAAATCCTGATACCTCTTCAAGCCAGCAAAACCTGACATATAGTTCTCATAGATTTCTTTAGCCCTCTTGGCATCAAGACCATAATTCCTTATTAAGGTACTGTCTTGACCACCATAATTGAAACAGAACTCATAACCTTTAGCTTCCTGCCTTAGGTCTTTAAAGTTCTTCTTAATATCCTTTAGGGGCATATCCCTTGGAATTTGTTGGAACACCATCTTGGCAGTTAGACTATGTAAGTCGCCACTACCATTAGTTAGCTCTTCCAACATAGCTTCATCGTTAGCCATAGATGCCATTAGATATGACTCTTGACCACTATAGTCAGCTGAAATCCACCTGTTACCTTTATCGGAAACAAAGCAGGCTCTAGTTTGAGCGTCATGTGGTAGATTCTGAAGATTAGGTTCTGTTGAACTTAATCTACCAGTATCAGTTCCTAACTGGTTGAAATTAGCATGGATTCTACCAGTTACAGGATTTATCAAGTTTAAGAACTTCTGACCAAAGGTATTAACAATGATAGCAGCTTTCTTATACTTTATATATATTGGAATTAGAGGACTCTTAGATGCTTGTGGTTCTACCACTTTAATATCCACAGACTTCTTATAATGCTTAGTCTTCTTATCCAACACTCTTAAATTCAATCCCAATTCTTCAAATAATGGAATTACTTGTTGGGAACTAGTCCAGTTTATATGACATCTTGGCTTAGTATCAAAACCACTAAACAAATCACCTTGCATATTAACAGAACAGTAGTTACCAGTTTGTTTAATAACATAAGCCTCACTGTCATGACTTGCTCCAGTAGAATCAAACTCTGGTGCTCTAACAGCATTTAGAGGTAACTTAGCTCTCTCTTCTTTGAGTGCATCCTCAGACTTATACCATTTATCAATATGGATAACTTGATTGATAGTATAGCCCTTATCACCGTATTCTGCGCAATAACGCTCTACCCAATCATTTAGTTCTGCTTCATATCTCTCAAGGTTATTAAGGTCAGTAGTCATTTTGATTTTCCACTTATCAATGTCTAACTTAGCCCCACAATATTCTATATATGCCAGGCACTTAACAAACTCATTCTCGAAATCAATAGCCTTTAACAGACCTTTCTTCTCTAGTTCGATAAGCTGTTTGTCCCTAATCCTTCCCAGATAGGAAACATCTCCTGCAGCATACACAATAACATCTTCTGTTAATCCAGTCTGTATAATCTTACCTCGTACAGACTTATCCATATCTACTCCTAGATAATTGATACTAGCAGCTTTCAAACTCATCTCATGCATACCTGCTGGATAACCTAGCCAAAGTAATTTCTCGGCTAGATAACCATCATATACTCTCATAGGAATGATTCTTTGGTGATATAGGAATTTCAAGTCAAACTTAATATTCCAACCTAAGAATATCCTTTGAGGGTTCTCCATATACTCCTTAAATAGGTGTATATCAACAGATGTGCAATCAATAACTACTTGGAAGTCTGCACAACCAAGTTGAACAGTTAATAGTTCCTTAGTATATGGGTCTAAACCCATAGTTTCAGTATCCAGCTCTACTACATTGAGAGGTGCTAATAATTCTAAAGCCTCCTCAGCACTGATGACTTTATATCTATCAGATGCCCAGAGAGACTGTTGCTTGGTTACTAAATATATCATTAATATATAGCTATGTCTACATCATTAATATCAATATCTCCAAGCTGCGATAAAGCTGCTGTAAGACGTTGCTTAATAGTCTCTTTAGCTTCATCAATGTCTAAATAGCCATAGTATTCATACCATGCTATACCTTTAACACCTAAGTCGAATTTAAACGTCTCTTCTTGAATGTTATACGGAGCGAAGGGGTCATTCTCTGCTCCTAATGGTAAATTACTCATTGTGTTTTGCTTTTATAAATCCTAACGAGTAATCTAATACAGTACTTATTTCTAAGCCTTAAACAGTTGCATAATACAACAAAGTAGGATTATCCTTCTGAATATCAATCGGGTCCATGTTCTTAATAGCCAGCTTTTGGCTGAACTGTTGAACATCAAATCCAATAGTTATTAGATGATAACCATGTAGTGTAGGAATTTGATACCTTACCTTATTCTCCTCAGCACCTCTACATTCATTGACTAGTGTAATAACTGTCTTTAAATATTCAGGGTCTTTGGAGTCGACATCTACTACCCATAATGGTTTATATCCTCTAGCTTTAGTAGAACCACAAGCACTATCATAAACCCTATACCCTTGATAAGCATTTCCTTCAGATACTAATTGGGCATATTGCTGAATAGCAGCTAGTGCTACTTGTTCAGCATTTCTTCTATTAGGATTGATATATGCTCTAGCATTATTCTTCAAGCATAATTCCTTAATTTTCTCCTCCTTAGTTCTAAGTTGCTCTACACTATAGATGTAATAAGTTTTGATAGTTCTATAACCATTGTTTCCGATTTGGGTAACATTACCATCCTTTTTACGCTGAATAATTTGTAAGAAATAGAACTCATCCTTGTCATTAAATTCAAGCATTGATGCTATTCTATCAAAATTATCAACTATGGTTATCCCACTCTTACACCTCTCACATAAATCCCATCCACTATGAGTATTTACATACTCCTTAAAGGATAGGTTTTGCTCTATGATGGTGCTGCAGCTATCACAAACCACAGCACCATTTCCATTGTTCAATTTATACATCTCCTCTTACATTATCGTATAATAACTTATCATCTTCCTCATTGTAAATCTCCCTAGTAACCTCTCCATCGTTATCCTCTGGGTCTAGGTAGAAATCACAATCATATAGCTCCTCGAAGTCGTCACAATCAACTTCACCATCCTTGATTTGCTCTAACGCATCCTCAAGAGTGTCTGCCTCAACTGTATAGTGGTATCTCCTCCAAGTGATAATCTTTAAGTCCTCGCAGAGCTTAAATTTAGCCATAATAATCGGGTTTAGTTATAATTAATTTGGGTTTCCAAATCTCTCCTACTTTACCTTTATGACAACCAAGACCAATCCACTTAACGGTTGGAAAGTACTCAAATAGGTAAGTAAAGAGCGCAGTTACAACATTAGGAATTTCATAATCATTCCAGTATAACATAAGATACTCGTCATTATCAGTCTTCATATAGTATCCCCTAATAGTATGTGAGAATGGATAGCCAATCTCGCTAAGCCACTTAGCATGAGATACATCCATGTGTTTCTGGGTAGGGAATTTTACCAATAAAGTATCGGTATCAATATAGAATGGCTTTCTGTTTAAGTGAAATTCTCGCTCTGTCATATTCCAACCTGTGAAGTAAAGAAGTTAATATTACCTACTCCGATGATACGAGCATCATCTTCACTATCAACATAGTAGTTTACTTCACCATCAAAATCCTTAATAAGTGTGGTAGTCCATTCTCTGTTAATATGATAGTCAAAGTCTGGATTATACTTTAGCACTTCATCCAACAAGAACACAGCTACCATGCCAGCATCAGCACAGAAGTGTCCAATCTCCTTAATGTTTAAGGAAGCATCGGCTATCTTATCATCATAGATTTTAGCTTGGACTGAATCCTCTCCATACTGTTTCATAAGCTCCCATCTTGCTCTTCCTAAAGCATTGAGTTCCTCTAACTGTGTTTCTACATCTTTACGAGGTGTAGACCAAGTTGAGCAACTCCAATCACCATAGTCACACTTACGCCAGTCCTCTGAATCCTTCTTAATTATATAACATGGGTCTGTTATGATAATATCACCCCAATCTGCTGGGCGTCCATTACCTATAGGTTCAATATAATACTTCTTACCAGTAGTTAGTGATTTAACAATAAACCTACCAGTTTCATCAGTATTAGTTAAGAACCTCTTATCCAAATCAGTCACGTGGAATTACGTCTAAGTCTGTTAAGTAAAATGAATGATTATCTAGGTCTTTTTGTATGAAATAGCCATTTACTTCTACATTCTCGCCTTTAAGAGTGTGTATTAATACTTCTCTATCAGGGTCGAATTGTTTCAGTATTTCAATTAGCTGCCCTACTAATACTGCCATTAGAACTTTCCTTCATTAGGTTGCAAGCACACTAAGCCTTGTTCTCTCCACATCTTGACACATTTATAGTTGTCCTCAAGAACGAATTGAACATTGTACTTGCCTTTGATGTTGTCCTCATAGATTTTCTTCTTACAATCAGCTCCAGGACTGTAATCCTTAACTGGGCGGAAGAATAATTCATCTACTATAATATCGTGTTTAGCTAACCACTTCTTAGTAGCGGCTATGATTTCTGGAGTGCCTTCTCTGCCAGTAACAATGAATACTTTACACTTCTCATACATACGTCTAACAAGCATACAAGTACCTTCAATAGCTACATCATCTAACATACCCTCAGCTGCACCTTCTCCAAAGTAAGGTCTGCCAGTAGTATTTAGACACAATGTAGCATCCATGTCTACTAATATAACAGGACGACCACCATCAACATGCTTAGGACTCTTCTTTAACATACTCTTAATATCTTCCTGGATAATAAAGTCACGATACCTTCTCCAAGTTGCTTTAATAACTTTCTCTCCTATTGGATTAGGTCTCATGGCATCACGACGAATACACTCATCAACTGGAATGAAGAAGTCTTTATATTCAACTTCATATTTCCAATCATAGGTGTAATTCTCGTTGAAATCCTTAACCGTCTTCTCTAACTCTACACAAGTCTTAGGGTTAAGGTTCATGTTATCAACTACAATATTATAACCTTTCTCCATACCATAAGCTAGTACAGTGTTATATGTTGCAGTAACAACCTTCTCTCTGTTAGGAACCCAATAGTCACCTAACATATTGCGAATATCATCGTTATTGAATCTAATTCTATGTTCTGGGTCTTCATGACACCATTGTTTAGCCCAAGTAGATTTACCTGAGCCTTGGATACCTCTACAGATTATTAACTGTCTTGTTTCCATTATTTCTCATTAGTTGGCTTAAGCCACAAGCTAGTTTTAGTAAAGATATAATCTCTCAGTTCAGTAAGTTCAGATAACCATCCCAATGCTAAAGATGAGTTACATTTAAAGCATTTTGTTAGTTCTTCCCTTATCCTCTCCTCTGATACTACTGGCATTTTATTGAAATAATCATAAGACTTCATAACTTGCCACATATCTTGAGATACTAGCAACCTTTTAGTAATAGAGAATCTTATACCTCTAAGTATTCTTAGTGGGTCATCATCGAATGTTGTTATTGGGTCTAATGGGGTTACCAGCAGCCTCCTTGCTAAATGAGTCTTGCCATTAAAGTAGTCTATAATCTCCCCAGTATCAGGGTCTTTAGCCATAGCATTAACAGTAAAATCTCTACGAGATAAATCATCATACAGATTACCTGGTTCTACTATAGGAGTCCTAGTGCCTGGAACATATCCTACTTCCTTCCTAGCCATCACAAAGTCTGCTACACCTTGATACTTATACCCTTCTGGGAACTTAGCACGTATGGTATAACATTCCCAAGCAGTAAGGAATATTTCAAAACCTTGAGCATCAAGGTACTTCCAAAGTATTATAAACATATCCTTAGCATCTACACCTAATGTTAATAATTCCTCACTGGGTACAGCTACATAATCAACATCCTTGGACTTTAATCCAAGGAGTTCATCACGTATCTTACCACCTACTTCATAAAACTTAAAATCACCAATCATATATACAACCAATTACTCTATTCCCTTCAACGAAGTCATATAATTCATTAATGCCTTCTTCGTAAGACATTTCTGAGTGATAGAAATTGTGATAATAAATCATTTAACTTTCTAGTTGTCTTTTCCATAGATTTCTCCTCCATACTCTTCCCACTCTTCGTCGTCACCTTCGAACTCTTCAATAGTGAAACTATAGTACTGAGATTCATCTACCGTCTCCCACAACTTATCCCAGTCTGAATCTTCCATTTCATCTGGGTCATAGCCTTCCTCTTCTGCTATATCAGCCTCACATCCATAAGACTAGAAGTTATCATAAGCTAACTGGTCAGCTATTTCATCTAACTCAAGTTCACTCTCAGCTTCTGCTCTGAAAGTGTTATCCATACCGCACCAATATGTGTCAACGTGTATTAGAAACCTCTTCATTATTTAGCAAGTTTAGAAATACTGATGTCTTCTACCATCATATAATCATTAATCTCGTCCTCTATGTAATTAGCTTCATCTAAGGCATCTATCATTAGAGCCTCTGGAATATCGTCTAATGTATTGAAAGTGGGTTCATCAGAACGCTCTTGATAGTCATTGACTAACTCTAGCAATTCCAAATCATCCACTTCCATTACATATTCAAGCTTAAATTTCACTTTATGATTCAGTTTCAATGTCCACTTCACCCTTATCCAGTGATTTAGATTCTCCTTCCAAGAATTTAATACACTTCAGCTTATAAGCTTCGGATAGAGAGTTCTCAATCTTAATAACAATTCCCTCATGAGGAACTTTGTTATTACAAGTTGGAGATTCACACTCCATGAAGAAATTCTTATCACTAGCTAACCTCTGTAGGAAGTTCTCATTCCAATGCTCTAAAACAGAGAGGTCAGGATATAAATCCTTAGCATAGCCATAGTAATATTCCTCTACAGGCTTTAAGCCTTCTTTAACACACCATTGTTGTACCTGTCTTGCACTAAACTCATATACACGTCCGTCGGGGTTAGTATAGGTTAGACGATAGATTTGTATTCCAAAGTTCTCACCATACTTATATTCACCTTTAGGAGGTTCAAATCCATAGTCAAATGCTTTACCACCTAACTTTTGAATTGCACCGCCATTTGGCAGATAACCTACTATCTCGTAGTAAGCAGTCATACCTTTCTGTAGATGGGGTCTAACTATATCATCTGCATACTTCCATACATCCACCCCGTAGAAACCACCACCAGTAGTTTCATTGTAATATGGGTTCTTAACTACAGACCTTGAAGACCACAGATAATCATATCGAGTATCATCTATCTCCTTACGAGTTAGAAACTCAAATACTTTCTCATACCACTTCTTAGGTCTTTCGCATAACACATAAGCAGATATACCAGAGGTTCCATGAACCTTAGCAGTGATGCTTATAATGTCATTGGGATGAATGACTGACGGACACTTCTTAATAAGAGTAGTGTCATAATGAAACCTAAATTGAGTATCAATTACTTTCTTTACTCTATTAAGTTTCTTCCTAACCTTGCCGCCTTCTTTAGGTTGACCAGGAGTGTAAGTAGTCTTAGGAACATACTTCCTGCATAGGATTTCTCCATCCACAGAGTCAAACTCAGTGCCAAGAATAGCCTTATGTACCACCTCATCATTCTTCCCAATTAGGGTAAGCCAGTTATATAGGTAGGTAATCGGAGTAATAAATCCTTCTGAAGGATAACCTTGTAGTTTGATTATCTTTACCCTACCGTTATCTTCAAAGAATCCAGATTGTTCTTTATTGACATTCTTATTCTTGTCCCTAAAAAGGTTATTGGCAGATAAGAATTTATCATCAATAGCACATTCTATAGGGAAGTAAATATATGTACCAGGATTGGTATCAATACTTACAGCAATAGAATAACCATCAATTGTACAACATTTTAATCTCTCACACTTTGGATTAGGATGTTTAATAAAATCCTTAATCTCTACAATCTTCGCAGCATAATTTCTGTTAAATTTTGGTGATTGAGTTAATTGCATTTAAAGCAGTTTAGAAAACCCATACTTAATAATCTTTGTATTAGGTAATCTATAGATAGCAGGACTATTCTTGAAATAGCCTCCAATCTTCACGAAGAATAGCATCCCAGTAAAGTTTCACTTCCTCTCTCTTACCTTTAGGGTATTGAGATTTAAGAATACAATATACCTTACCATCCTCCATAAAGAGGACATTACCTCTCGGATTAGTCACTTTTAGACCACTCTTTAGAAAGGACAATGCCTTTCCAAAATCAAATTGTGTTAATTCCATTGTTGCTTTAAGTTTTATAAGTGAAACTTTATTAGGTTTTGCTGAATGTAGTCTCAGCTATAATGTTCCTCAAGATATTCATATAGTTCATCGACATTGCGAATTATTTCAACATCGTTGCCATACTCATCAGTCTCAAATGCTTTGAGTTCTGGATTACGTGACTTCTCATAGACCCACCATTGAACCCACTCAAGACCTCCCCGACCATAAGCATCTTCCATAACCGTGTCAAATAATTCACACATACCGTTAACTAATGTACTCTCACATACATCAATGCCAAGTTCTTCTAACTTCTCTGTGTCCTTACCTACATTCGATATAAGGCTCAGTAATTTAAGGAATGTTACTTTCTTCAACGTAAAAACCCCCTTAAATTCACAGTAATGTTCTTATTATCTTCCCTAAATGCGTTTGAATCTAAAATGGTTTCCCTTATTACATACTCACTATTGTCAGGAGAGAAATATTCATCCATTACTTCTATAACATCATCTACATTACGAATCAATGTACCTTCCTTATAGGCAACATTAGACTCATCCCTGTAAGCAAAGAAGAGGGACGTTAAAACCCCTCTCCTCCTAAAAACTACAATATAATTCATTCTCTTGTGAGTTCGTATTCACACATAAAGTTGGCGAATGTTTGTGCTAACGATTCATCTTGCCTATTGTTATAGTAAAAGTTAAATGCATGGAACACCTCATGTCAGAAAGAGTTCTTAATCTGCTCTCTCGTGAGAGAAACAATATTCTCTCCGCACTTCATTCTTAAGGCAACTCTGATAGTAAGTTCTACATCTGAGTGGTCTCCATAGAGATAACTACCGTCATCATCCCTTACAAATTCGCAAATCTCAACATCATATTGATGACGTGCTATTATAAAGGTGTGAGGTATGTTATATAGCTGATAATAATCACAACAGCATGGTTCATTCATAGTCCCTAATAGCTTTAAGTACAGGCTGTAAAGGTACTCCCTCATCGCTCAAATAGAAATACTTAACTGTAGCCATTTTACCTATAATCTCATCCATCCTATCTAGATATTCATATTTCAGCTCTCTTGGGCCCATTGGTTTAGCTTCAAACTTAGCGCCAAGTTCAGTTTGGCATACAAATACCATGTCCTCTGGTCTTAAGCCATCCTCATAACCAACAATCTCAAACTCAGCATCTTTATACATCTTTACCTTAATCATAGCATTAGTTCTACCACCAAAGTTATACACCTTAGCAGGGTCACGTATTACTATACCTTCAAAGCCCTCACTTACATATTTATCATGTAGTTTTTGTATATTAGCCCAACCCACAACTTTCTCTTGAGGAACCATTTGGAACTTTAAGTCCCCTTCAGCCCATTGCCTTTCTGGGTCAAAGCCTAAGTCCAACTCATTAGCAATATCATGGAGAATGTCTAACCGCTCTTCAAATGTCTTGGTACTGTCCATTACATCATAGATGTAATATTCTAACCAATCCATTCCAGCAGTATCTTTCTCCAACCTTGCTGCACCACTAATCTGCTGCAATGATTTACCATGTTCATATAGTTCTCCATCCAATACAATGTCTGGATGGTCTTCAAAGAATTGAATAAGTTTAGGATTGTGCCTCATAAAGGAAGTGGAAGCATCATAGTCCCCACCACCTCTGGAAGCAGTTCTAACTTCACCGTCTTTCCAATAGAAAGAGCATCTAACTCCATCTATCTTTCTACTTCCCCACCAGTATTTAATCTTATCGAATACACTGGTTGCAACTTTGTCAGCTTGTTTGGCTAACATATGTTTCTTAAACCCATTAGAATCAGAAACACCTTCGCCCATCTGTTCTTGGACGAAATCAGCTACTGCCTTACTATCATCAATGCTAATGTTAGATGGTAATAGCTTATATCCTTTATCTTGATACTTCTTTAAATGGGAAGCATACTCCAACTTTACCTGCTCAGTAACAGTTCTTTTAGCCTTACCTGTAAATATCCAGATTTCTGGCTGAACTGATACCTTACCAGCATATTGATAAGTACGTCTTCTTATTACAAAGCCTCTTCTCGAATCATCCCATTCATAGTCAATCTCAACAACTCTGATTTTACCCTTATTGTCTTTACTAACTAGAATATCCATTAATGAATGTGTTGCCAATTATAGTTTTGAACTAGGTTCATCTTAAGGTATTTATTTCCCCCCAGCGTCTAGTAAATCTGGCTTCATGTACAATGGACTAGAAATTAGCTCCAGGAAGCTAAGAAGTTCCTTATTAGTTACCAATTCGAAGCCGTCCAAATCTTTAAAGTTTATAAAGTCTCTATCACACGTAAACTCCAACGGATTAATTCTTATAGACTTTAGAGGTCCGTGGTAGCCCCAATAGCATCTATCTATTACACAAGCTATGTACAGATAGTCATGCCCTTTAAACAAACTAATGTCCATTACTTACCAGTATATCCAAATCCACCTTCACCTCTATCTGTTTCTGGAAGTACTTCTACTTCTTCCCATTCAGCCACTTCATGTTTAGCAAGAACTAATTGCATTAGTCTCTCACCATCATTAATACGAACAGAAGCATTAGACGTATTAGTTAAGATGATACCTATCTCACCTCTATAATCAGCATCAATAGTACCGATTCCATTAGTAAGAGTGAGTCCCATCTTTAATGCTAATCCACTTCTCATTCTACATTGTAGTTCATATCCTTGCGGAATAGCTACAAATAGACCAGTAGGAATTAAACATCTACCTCCAGGTTTGATTTCAATAGTCTTAGCTACTTGAATGGTTGGTAACTTCTCACCAGTGTAGTTGCCTTCCTTATCTACTACACCTTTGCTGTTAGGGTCTTCCATTAGACCAATATCAACAACGTCAGCATCAAAGAAGAACTTCTCTGGTTTACCATCTACTAACTTAATTCTGCTGAAATCTCCTCTGACATCCATGCCAGCAGAGAATAAGGTTTCATACTTGGGAAGCTTCCATTGAGATTTATTTATTACTTGTACTTTCATTCTTCATTTCTTCAAGAATAGGACGATAATCAATCTCTGTAAACTCAAACTTGTATCTTGAATTTAAAGTGGTGAACTCACCTTTATCCCAGTAAATCTTCTGGATTACAGATGTTCTATACCACTGTTCTACGTCAGCTATGTAAAGACTAAGACCCTCTCCAAATGCAGCGGTAATGCCTTCCTCAGACTCACCTGTGGATAAATACCCTCCATTGCTAGAGACTTTAGTAATCTTAATGTAGCCAACTTTAGAATCCTTTATAGCTTTGTGAAGTTTGGGGCTTCCCCCTATTTTCACAAAGTCTTTAAGGCTTGCTTCTCTATGTTTGAGAGTAGCTTGTATAAAGCTATCTCCCCACATTATTGCTTCACTGAACCTCATTTAAATATTTAATAATATTATCCGCTGTACAATCTCCCACCTCAGAATAAAAAGCTTTAACTAGTTCTTTGTTGTTATCATAGACAGCAACGAAAGGAACTAATCTAGTGCCACATGATGCTTTAATCATAATAGCCTTCTTCTTATCTTTATAGTGTAGTTCATCGTAAGTTTCAACTTCTATCTTAGGAAATTTCTCCCAGATATAAGCTACTACCTTATTCTTCAAAGGTAAGCAAGTTTCACTATAAACTATTTTTACAGTCATGTCTAGTCGGATTAAACCAATATATAAGCATCTGTTTTAGTTCTTGACAATGATACATATTGCATCTGTCTAATCTCGTCAACATTCTTACAAACAAGAACGTTTGCCATATCAATGAACACTGTTCCAAGAGAGCTTCCTTGAATCTTATGAATGGTTGACGCATACCCATAATCGAACGTTTTCTTTTTAATAACTCGGTTGTCCCACATTATATCTTTAGGAGTTGCAAAGCTCTTTATCATTTCAAAGTACTTCTTCCATAAGAATGTGGACCTAGTTCGGTTGCCGTTCCTTTTAGCTTCAATAGCAGATATTCTAAAATTCTCTATTGTAGCAGCAAGGCTATCTATATAGTCTTTATTGATGTCTCTTTCTAATATAAATACAGTTAATAACTTCTTATACACTGTATCGTATAGTTCAAGCTCATACCCAGGCATCTTCATGAAATGTGGAATATGTCTTTCTACTCTCTTAGGAGTATCTACTATTATATAGTCCAAAGAATTGTAAAACTGAGTACCATTATACTCAAAGTTCTCATAACCAGTCAAGAACTCGAACTGATTATACTCATTGGCTACATTATCCTCCCAAAGCAGCTTCCTCATACATTGATTGAATCCTTGTACTCTAGCATTAGTATATGCTATAAGCTTCACTTCGTTAACGTCCTGCTTCTTAATAGCTTGCTTAAAGAAGCCAGCACTTCTGACCATAAAGTCTTTGGCTTGGTCACATATAATTAAAGACCCTTCTGGAGCTTCAATAGGTTCAAATCGCTTCAGGGGTCTTTCTCTCAGTCTTGATAATAATGGTAACAGACCATTAGTATCAGCTTGTCTATGAATTTGAGTTAATGTAATAATGTTCGGACAATTAAATACTAAACTTGTACTCTTACTACACACAGGCTGTATTTGAGCCTTATCTCCAATGAATAGCAACTTAGTTCCATATTGATTACACATATCAAGTAGTAACTTGTATATTTCGTCATTAATCATAGATGCTTCATCTATAATAACAATACCATTATCAGGTATTTCACCAAACCCATTACACTGGAATTTTAAATCTTTGTAGTCTAATTCAAATATCTCTATATTAGGAGCGAGAGATAACAGTTTATGGACAGTCATTGCATCTTCACCAGTTACCTCTTCTACTACTAACTTAGCTTTATGTGTAGGGGCACACAATATGAAGTCCTCCCTAGTAGACCTTAGGAATTGTATATATTCATTAAGGATAGAGGTTTTACCAGTACCAGCATAACCTTGTAATACTAGTACTGGCTCCTCTGTATTTAGAAAGTCTTTCATCCTTTCAAGAGCCTTTATTTGCTCCTCTGCTAAGGTAATACGGGGTCTACTTGGTTCTCTTACCTTCCTCAGCGAGTGCCCACTAAAGGGTAATTTGGCATTCATTTCCAGAACGAACTTGTTATGTCTTCTAGTCCATATACAGGATTACCATCTTCATCTAACTCCCTGCACATCTTAACCTCATACATTCTCTGGTTAGTTGTAGGACTCTTCAGACCACCTAATTCTTCAATATAAGGACCTAACTTTATAAAGTTGAAGTTCTTAATATCAACATCCTTAGATAGTTCTTGCCTACCACTATACCAAGCTACTAGGAGCCCCTCTCCGCCATAGCAATACCATATATGCTGTGCTAGCCTATTTATTTCCTCTGGGTCCGAATCTCCACCCATGAAAGAGATACAAGTAATTCCCTTGTTCTCTCTAATAAGCTTCTCTAATACCCTTTCGGTTAAAGGTTCTCCAATATCTTCTGCCAAGTAAGAACTATGGCAGCCCTTACAATGACAAGGGCAGTTTGAGATATTAATAGCAAGTGTAGTTTCATTTGGTATCTCCTGGAAGACTATATCATAATTAACATACTTCAGCATCAGATGCACAGTAAGAACAAGATTAGTAAGAATACCATCTGTAATACCCACCTATCTGGAAACTGATACCTAATATAGTCCTCAATATTTATTCTCATAAATAGGGACACTAGCTTATCTTGGAGACCATTGTAGTTGTACTTTACTGCCAGCCCTACCCCTATTTCTAGGAGCAGGATAGCAATAAATATGATTTGAAATAGAACCATAATTTTTATTGTTTATAGTAATAACGTTTACTAGCTTCTTTTTGTCTAGCTTCACTAAAGTTGCTAATTCTCTTTAGATACCCAATAATCCTGGTAGCATAGTCTATATTCTTGCTTCCACACTTAGGACACTCATGCAAGTATCTCTTATCAATGTGTCCACAATCATTACAGATAGTATTTGGAATATTAAAGGTAAAGTAATTAGTACCATTGACAGCTGCAACCTTTAGTAGGTTTCTATACTGGTCTTTAGTAAGGTGTTCTTCCAAGTTTACATGGCAGGCACTTCCGCCATCTAAATTAGTTACATACTCCTTACCATGAAGTTTAAACTTATCAAGAATAGTTAATGATGTATCTTCTACTGCATAGAAATAGCTATTATAGCAATCTCTAGGTACAAAGTATCCATCTTTCCTATCCCAGTTAGCGTGCTTAACTCCTAGATTCTCAGCAGGAACGAACTCAGTATTAAACATAAGTTCTTTGGTCTTAGCTTTCCTATTCTCATCACTGATGGTCTTTAGAATAGATTGCATAAACTCTCTATAGGTATCATTATCACTTACCTCAATTCCTAAGAACTCGGCAGCTTCAATAACACCATTTACACCTACAGTTAGGTATTGCTTCTTCAGATTAATAAATCCAGCTGTATAAACTGTCAATAGACCATCTTTCAGATAATCCTTTAATAGCTCATTATATGCTGTTTGGAATTTATGAACCTTTTGAACCTGGGAACGCAGATAATCAATCATATCATATCCCTTATTAACTGCATCCTGTACTAACCTATTGATATTTAAAGTCATTACTGACTTACTACCAGTAGCAATACCACCTGCGCCTAATGAATATGAGAATTGGTTATCACTAACCTCATTCCTCAACCTACAACATGATGATAATGAGTCTGCACTATCAGAAGTATAGGTAAAGAACGAATGTCCCTTACTATACATTTCAGCAGTGAAGTCAGCCCATTCTTTGTCACGAATATCCTCACCATCAGTAAGTAACGCAACAGTTTCCACAGGGAACGTTAATATGCACTTAGTCCTCTCCTCGTTAAACCACGACATGAACTTCTTCTGCAGCCAGTTCAATGAATCCCATTGAGGTTTACTTCCGTCAGGGAATACAAACTCTCCGAATAAACCTTCAAAGTAATACTTGTCAAAGTAACTGATATTCCAGAATACTGATTGGAAGTTACGAGCAGCAGCAGGCTGATTGATTGAATATACAATCTGCTGAAAATACTGACTAATCTGCTTCTCGATACTAACTCTTGACTCTACTAGTTCATGTATAAAGCCATGCCTATCAGTAGTTACGCTATTGTCAAACACTTCGTCCTTCTTTATAAGGAGAGGATTATATTTAATTCGTGCTATCCTATCAGGATTTTTATAGTAATCTTCACCCCATTCTTTACGGGCAAAGTAATCAAAATACATCAAGAACTCACCAGTAGCTACAGCACCTGCAAACTGAGAACTGATTGCAAATACTAGATTAACAAACATTCCACAGAATGAATCAAGATTCTTAGGTGCCGCAGATAATCCACCAATAGGCTGTAAACCTTCTAACAAGAATGGATACATAGTAATAGCCACACAATATGGCATAATACTTGTCTCATCATGTTTATATAATACGTGTGATTCTAGCATCTGGATATACTCCTTAGCTAAATCCTCGCCATACATTTCTCTAATCTTATCGGTAAGTATAGTGCGATTCACCTTAATAATATCACCCTTGAAGAGTTCACCATTAAGAGTTACAATGTTCTTTTCAGTAACATTAGCGTTAGAATCATATTTACTACCTGTGGCGGCATTACTAGCCTTAGCATAGTCTTTAATGAATTGTTTCTTACTCGTTAAAGTTCTAAGTTCAGCTTGTTTCTGCCTATACAAGATAAATGCTTTAGCAACATTGTAATAATCACAAGCCATAAGAGCTTTCTCTATTTGGTCTTGAATCTCTTCTACAGAGATAATGTTGTTAAAGTATAATTCATCTTTTACATCACTAAGAATATCCATATCAATAGGTTCATTAACAGCATGGAATGCTTTAGTGATTGCTAAGTCAATCTTACCCCAGTCAAAGGGCTGTACTGTCTTATTCCTTTTTACTACTAGCATTAATTAAAAATTAAAGAAGTTTTAGCAGTTCATCGCACGCTATATCTTCCAACTTCTTCTCAATAGAATGGAAAAGGTACTCCGTTTCAATAGCCTGACCATCAGTGATAGGATATGTTATTGGAGTTACTCTATTTATTGAGAATCCTGCGCCTTTGTCAGAATGTTCATAATATAGACATCCGTATTCTGTATTATCAGGATTCTTAGATGTAGGTCTAGGGATGTTATAATGAAGGCAAATATAAGAGCCTTCAATAGCCTGACCTTTATTCAAGGATGCCTTATACTCTTTAAGTACATCTTTGTCATTAAACTTTTCTAACACCCTAAAACATATTTCTTTCGCTTCCATAATTAAAAGTCTAAAATTGCCCTCAATAATAGCGTCTTCTCTGCTTTATTTATAATATCTTTACCACCATCATTGCTGATTAACTCAGTAAATGCATTATAAACCTTAAACATATTGACATCTTCATCTTCCTTAACATAATACTTGGACTTAGTGTCCACGAACAACGATTTATAAGCGTCAATGACTTCTTTAGTTCCCAACTTCACTTTACCATAGCCTAAGTCACAAGATTGTGAAATTGCGTTACGCATCCACTTACCTAAGTTAGATTCAATGGTAGGAACAGTTCTCTCCCACTCTGTATCGTGAAGAGTTTTCAACCATAGTTTCAAATCAGATGTCTGTTCCATCAGATTTTTAACTGGTTTATAGTTTATAGCCTTCTCTGGCTCTAATTCCTGAATATTAATGAACGAAGGGTCAAATACACATAAATTAGTACAAGCCCTATTAAGTCCACCTCTATACATCTTACATATTGGCTTACGAACATCTAGTCCATATAAGAAGCCAATAACTTCATCATGGTTATCCCATGCGTATTCATCTGGCAACACAGCTTCAATAAGAACTCTGTTATAAGTTACATCATCTGTGTTATATTCACCAGTAATAGTTCTGGTGATTTGGTTAGGGAGTTTAACTTGTACCCTGAAATCAGAAGTAAATTTAGACATAGTTTCCAAGAAAGGCTCTACATAAGCTTCAGTTGGAAAATATGCTCTCTCTTTAATTCTTGTTGCCTTTCCTTGTAGTAATTCGTCTAATGTTATTTCCATACATCATTTTCATTGCAGTAATATACGCCCATCTAGCATATTTCCATTCTCATCTACAATAGAATAATCACAAGCAGCTGGTGTATTTCCATATATAACCATAGGCTGTGCTATTTTGACCATTCGCGCAAGCATAAATTGTCTTCCTTTTATAATTGGTTTCATTCTCAATAACATTTATACTATCCCATACTTTAACTAAAGTCCCATTTAAATTATACTGTTCTATAGATTTATTTCTCCTTACGGGGGTTACTTCCTCTTTAGAGTATCTCCAGATGTAACCTCCTGCAGATTTATATCTACCTTTGAGGCAGTTGCTAATTGAGGGTCTATTAATTCCAAGAGTCTCTCCAGCTTGTTTGACACTCTCCCACTCTTTGATTAGATTTCCATCTAAATCATATTGGTAGATTGTTTTAACTTGCTTTTCAGTTCTCTTGGCTATAGTCTCTTCAGACAGTCTCCAGTGATTATCTGCAACGGCAGTCATATTTAAATCAGGAGATAAAGTATCTATCCAATATTGCTCTCTTTGCGTAATATTATCCTCGCCACACAATTCTACTATAGAAAACACAATAGACTTGTATCTATTAAATGCATTCTGAGCGAAGTTAGAATGATGTTTATTTTTCTTGAAGAGGGTAATATGTTCCTTCCACCTACGTTTAATAACCTTAGCACTTCCTATATAGAAATGCTTACCGATGTCAAATCTGTAGATTCCAGAAAGCTCACCACACTGAGAGCCATTAAATTCAAAGTCCTTTACAATTTTTAATTCACCCATATATTTAATAACTTTTTGACAAAGCTACTAAATAATATGGACAAATCAAAACTCAAAATACAGAATAGTAGATTTCTGACTTAATTAAGTACTATTCTACCATCAAGCATGTTACCGCTTTCATCAATTATACTATAGTCGCACGCCGCACGGCTATTACCAAAGTTCTTGTGAATCCATTCTGAACTACCGAATAAAGAGCCCACTGATTTATAAGTAAACCTCCTACCATAAGTAGTTGCGGACTGATGTAAATCGCCCTTTACGAAGACTACATTGCCTTTAATTCCTTTGTTGTCAATATATTCATTGATAAAGTTCTCTGTCTTGACATCTAATGTAAGCGGTAAGTTCTTAAACATGTCCTTGTTATCCTTACCATGACACAGAATATAGGTAGTAGTTCCTAACGTGAACTCACCTATGAACTTCTCAAAGATTGTAGCTTCAATATCCATACTTTGTAAGATATATTGAAGTGCAATATTAGCAGAATATCCGAAATCTCCATCATGGTTTGATTCTCCAACACAATAATAGGATAGACCACCACAAGGCAGCTCTTCTACTATAGAAGTCATAAACTTAGTCATTACTTCTATAAAGCACTTTAACTGTTCTTTATTGTTCATATTCTGAGCCAACTGATGACCACCTCTTGTAGTTTGACCATCATATCCATCTAAGGAATCTCCTAGATTACACACAATTATGTTAGTGAAGTTACCAAACATTAAAGATTCTCTCTTTAACTGGTCTACCAACTTACTAAGTCTAGCTTCAACTTCCTCTTGGTCATAATTATTAGCATAGATAGAATATCCAGACACAGATGCACCAATATGCATATCAGATAACCAAATAATCAAATCTCTATCTTCCCTACCTTTAACAACAGGAGTAAATTTAGGTAGATTTGATACATCAATACCTTCCAACATTCCAGACATATCCTGGAGCTGTTCTTTAAGGTCTTGATTCTCTTTCATGTACTTCCTAAGCTGGGACTCAGTATGCTTAATCTTCTCAGCCTCATAGCTTCTTAAGAAGTCATTCTCTTTCTCCCTAAACTGCATTTCTAACAGCTTATCCTTCTCATTCTCTTCAATCACATGAGGAGCAAAAGGGGCTGATGCCTTAGTAATGCTAAATGCTCTAAGTATTCTCTTAAAGTCAGCGAGAGAATAATCTGGGAAGAATCTTGATACCTCCCTTTGTGTAATACCACTACCATAGTTAGAATACAATCTATAAACCATGTTCATTTCATCCCTATTGAATGAACCTAGTATAGGTTGCTTGTCTCTTACACAGATGGTGAATAAATATTTAACTATTTTGCCTTCTTCATCCCTTTCAATAGTAACCTTAGATGTATCATCCGAATCTAATTCAGAGTCACTATAAACAACTTCATTCCCGAATAAATCTGGAGTAGGTTCTTTCTTAGTAGCTCTAAGTCTAGGTCTAGCATCAATCTGCCTAAACAAATCCATAATAACATTATAATCTTCATCAGAGATTGTTCCAGCTTCTTTAGCTTGTTCTACAGCTTTCCTCTTCATACAGAAGTAGCTGGTAGGTAGACCTATCTTCTCAGAATAGGCATTCATACTAATGTTATCTGCGATTACCGTTTTAAGGTGATTAGTAAGTTTAATAATAGTTTGTTCCTTCATCGTTAGATGTTTAAAATTAGATAGCAGTTACGCCTTTAAAATACATCATCTTGGTAGTTGGCAATCTATTACAAAAAAAAATAAGGGACTACCTTATTTTCATAAGATAATCCCTTTGATATTTAAAGTTGTAGAAGTCTATTAGGCTTCAACTCCAAAGCAGATGTAAGTTCCTTGTTTAGCACTCTTAGAAGGAGTGTACTTAACTTCAAATGCACCAACTTCACCCTCAACTACATCCTTGATGTATTTGCAGAAGATGTCGCCTTTGTAATCTTTCTTAGTGTACAATTCCTTAGCTACTTCCTTAGCCTTGTTCTTTGTCTCGAAGTTAGTGAATAGAATTTCACCAGTTGCAGGGTTAATACCTTGATAACCAGTTTTATACTTTCTCTTACCCTTCTCGTTCTTAATATCCTTTACGGTATAAGGACGCTCACGTGTATCAGCAGAACCTGCTTCAAATGTGATTGAACAACCAATACCAGCAGCATACTTAGTGTGCTTTGCTAGGTACTCTGCACAGAACTCTTTCAATGCTTTCTCAGCGATTGGTTTACCAGCAGTTTTCCATGCCTGAGTTGCGTCACGGATTACTTGGAATGGTGCTTCTGCGATAGCTTCTTGTTTAGTGAAACCTTTTACTTCTACTTTCTTAAAATTCATTGCTTGCATAATTTAAAATTGTTTAAACATTATTTCATACGTCTAATCTTGTAACTTTCTATAGTACAAAGATACTACTTTAAATCAGATTGACCAAGTAGTCTTAGTATTAAATAATCTAAAATTTGAATTATCATCTCTATACTTCCTTCGGAAATCGTGATACAAAGATACTACATTTCTTTTATCCCAACAATCAGTTTGACTTAAAAAGTGTTAATTGGTTGTATGAGATAAAATTGACCTAACTGTTGCATTATTGGTCATTGTAGTTAGAGTGTCATAACTCTCTTCGTAGAACAAATCCTCTCCATTCCTGGACGCAATATCTACATTCTGTAAGATTTGTTGGAACCTCCATTGAGGAAACTTCTCCACCAACTCGGATAGAATCTCAACAATCCTTTGATTTGACTCATACCTTTGAGCAACCTTATCGCCCCAAGATATTCTTACTTCTTCGGCCATTAGAAAGGTAAATAAGTGTGTAGAATTTCCTTAATCTTCTTAACCATTTCCTTAGATGATTTCATATCAAAGGTTAGGAACTCATTACAGTGCTTCATCATGTCTGTACAGACAACAGACAGTCCTCTAATGAATTTTAAGTCATGTTGTGACTCCTCCCCATCAATAATCTTCATTATTACGAGATAACAAGTTGCATCGGGATTCTTAATCCTTGCTTGCTTAGTAAGGAAACAAATAAGGGATATGAGTGCAAACTTACTCCCAATATCACAATTTAAGTTACCTAAACTATAATATTCTCTATAATAATTCTCAAGGTCTTGGTAAGATGGTTCCCATGCTTCCATAAGAAAAGATTCAATCATATAGTTCGCAATATGCCACCCTTTGTAGCAAATCTTTAAATTCTAAGAAACCTTTACGAATTTCACCATTAGTTACTCTAAATACTCCAGCTCTATAGTCTGGAACAGTACATACTAATAGCATATTCGCCATCAGACTAGAAGGCTTTATATTGTATTGCTTCTCTACGTAAGAACGTAGCATCCAAGCGTACATTGCCATCTGTCTATTATAATGGTATTTCTTAAATGAATCACCAAAGTCAATCAACCAATGCCCAGTAGTCTTAAGGTCATTAAGAACTACTTCATTAGTTTCAATATCAATGGTGAAATTATCTAGCTTACCTTTAAGTTTAAGGATTGTCTCCTTACCCTCATGTTCAGCCTTCACATCCATAAATAGAGCTGCTTCATTCATGGAGATAGGCTCCTCGAATACTCCTTTTGGATGTAATAAATCCTGTACCTCTTTATTAGCCTCAACAGATGCTAAACAAAGCTGTAACTTCTCTCTTGACTTGGGGTCTAAATAGATTGGCTCAATCTCTGAGTTATTATGCTCAGATTCCCAATCCCTTCTGTCCCACCAATAGTTAATGCATTTGTCCTTAACATTCTCAATCTTAATACTATCCATTTTTCCTTTATAGTAGTCAATCTTATCTGATGCAGCTATAATATCCTTATCGGATACAACACCCTTATTACTAAGGAATGTCTTGTATAACTCATCTGCCATGGCTCCCATCTTAGCAGTGGGTCTATCGACATTATTAACTACTGCAAATTCTTTAGGTTGTAGTACTAATTCATGGACTGCTGAACCAAACACAAGAGAGTCAGAATACTTAGAGTGTTTACTTAGCCCTTCCTTATAAATCTGTGGACTTCCGTCTTGAGCTGGATTAATTAATTCAAGCTTTGAGTTGCTTATATATCCCGCCCACTTTTCACTAAAGTATTCTTCGTCACTCATCTCAATGAGTTGTATAGTGTCAAAGAGTGGAATCAGTTTAACATTTCTATGCATACTTCTTCATAAACAGATATGAGTCAATTATCTCATCCTTATTTAGTGAGAATACTTTGAACATAGGAAAGTCTACTGTCTTCTCTGTGTGGAACAATAGTGCTGGTAATCCAGAACTCTGGCACTTTAGCACATTAGACAGTGAATCATCAATAAAAATATCCACCCTACCTTTAATCATATCAGCCTTATTACCCTGCTGATAAGTCATTTGATAGACTGGTCTGTCAGGGAACCCATTACGTCTTAGCCACTCCTTAGTCCATGCTTTATTGTTTACTCGCTTAGTGCAATACAATTCAGGTATGAAGTCTGGTCTGCTCTTAACCTCAAGATTCAACCAAAAATCTCTGTCTTTACTTAAAATCTGCTGTACATTACGTGTTATAATGTGGTCTTCCAGCATTTTAGGGTTATTGTCTGTATCGAAGTACTTACAATATGCTCCCCAAAAGTCTGCAAGACAATCGTCAATATCAAGCCCTATTCTTAAACCTATGTTCATTGTTAATCTCCTTTTAATGACTTAGAATTCTTCTATGTCATAGATGTTTCCAATTACTATATCTGCTTGAGTGTTTAGAATAGTGATTAAATCCTCCCAATCGGATGGAATATCAATATCCTCATAATCTTCTGTAAAAGCATTAATAAACTTCTGCTGAGCATCAGAGAAGTTCCTTGCACGCACCTTCTCAATCCAGCAATGACCATCCCCATAACATGGGAGTAGGTAAGTTGTCATCGAATGTTATGCTTAATTTTAAGTTTTCTTTTATCTTCATCTGTGAGTATAGTCTTTCCTCTACCTACGTGTCACTTATGACATACGCTACACTTATAAGCCTGTCTTTTATGTATAGTCTTATCCTGCACATTGATAACCATAGCAGCATGGATAGCTTCCTTCTCGGTTTCATATGTAGTCTTATTCCTATACACTGGTTCCTTAGTTTCTGGGCTAATATAGAATAAGGTTTGGTGCTCACCCATCTTCCCTAGAGATAGATTGTATTCTATCTGTATTGAAAGGGAATAGACTCTTCACATATGCTAACAAACTCACATCAGTTGTTGTCATACGTGAATAACTTTTATAGGTGTCAGATTAAAAGAACTCGGAGTTATTTGTACCTTATCCTTAGTAAGAATTACATTCTTACTTAACGACTCAGGTGGATAGAGATGTGTTTTTATCTTAGAAGTCTTCAGATACTCTACAAAGTGTGCTCCAAATGCAGCATTCTTTATATCGTGTTTCTGAATTATTTCCTCTAAGTATTCAAACACACCAGGTTCAATACCCTTATTGCTTCTACCAGAAGGCATTAAAGGTAACAATACATGATAGTAAATACTATCACCATATCTAACTACAGTATCATAGAACTCGTCTACAGAAACCTTATCAGATATAATGTGATGAATATTTACATTCGTATTACCCCACGTTAGTAACTTATTAATAGCCCTATGTGCTTGGAGTCTTATACTAGGATTACCTAGGCTAACTGCAACTCCACCAACATATTCTTTAGTATAGGCAAGGATTTCTCCTCCCTTAACATTGTCTCTAGCTATAATAAGACCATTAGTGGTGTAATTAGGAACTACTCCAGTATTATATACTGTTTCGAGGAACTCACAGAAGTCTGGATGCATAGTTGGCTCTCCAGTAGAACCAATAGCAATTTGGAATGGCTTACTTGTGTATAGCACTCCATCCTTTAACTCGGATTGATATAAACGCATCCATTTCTTCCATGTCTCACAGATGTCAGGGTAGTTAATACCACCATGTCCTGCTGATACATAACAGAAGTCACACTCAGCATTACATACAGTATTAATACCAACATCATAGAACTCAGCCATATCAGGAGGTAATTCCTTAGCTACCCCAGTACCTACTCGGATAGTCTTTAGATTTGCCCATATAGCCTTATAATTATGTGCAGGGAACTCTCTTACCTTAGTTCCCCAGCTTGTCCAATCTTTCATTCGTATTCTATTGTATAATTATCTTTAAAGTACTTGTCAAGAATTGCTTCTAATCCCGCCTTGTAGAACTCTGTCGGAGAATCATACCCTGGTAACAGGGGCTCTAACAGTTCATAAATTCCTACCAAATCATCCCCACTGATGGTGCAGAATATCTCCGAAGAGCTATTAGTAATTACATCAGAGAATGACTGAATATTAATCCTTAACAATACGCCCGTCTGCGTCTTTGACTCTTTCATGGTCAGATGCTACACATTTAAAATTCTTAATTAAGAACTTATCTACATCGCTATACCCATAATCAACTCTAACAACCAGACATCCTTTAGCAACACTTAAAGGTACTTCGAAAACCCAAGCTACGTAGTCCTCCTTAGATTCAAATGGAGTCTCATCACATTCATCCCACATATAGGCTTCTCTACAATACTCCTTAAAGTCACTTACCTCAATCCCACAGCACTCTCCTGAATAATATTCTTCATCCTCATGTTCCTTGTGTACTGCCTCTAATGCCTCTTCTAGTGCTTTAGCAGTATAGGAAGTATCAACAATATAAGTTTCAGAAGAACTGTTAGTTATAATGTCGGAGAATGATTGAATTGGGACTAAATAGCACTTAGTTGTAGCACGCTTCAACATTAAATAGGTCATTTATTTTGTTTAGTATGGCAATGTCAGAACGCTCTGCCTCACCTTTAGGAACTATAGATACTTCGGTTGATGGATATCTCCAATCACAATCAAAGTTTCTAACATATTCCTCAATAGTAGGCACTATATCACCTACTAGACCAGTCTTAACTAATTCAGCATATGCTTCAGAATCACTGATAAACCATCCAGAGTCATCTTTACGACTTCTGATTTCTTCAATCATACCTAGATATTCTTCATCAATATCGGACTTATCACGGATGTCTTCAAAGTATGATTCTAGCATATCCTCATAGTTAATGCTAACGGTGAATAAGTCATCACAGGACTTATCTGAACCACTAATCTTTAAAATTACATTAATAATATCTTTTACAGCATCAACAGTGTATTGTGTAGCCTCTTGATAGACTTCCATACTACTGTTAGTCACTACGTCGTTTAAAGATTGTAGTTTAAATTTCATCCTAAATGCACATTCCAACCATTGAATAAACTATTAATCTTGTCCCAAGTATCATATGGGATACTGTTATCGTCATTGCTTACAACCAATACCTTACCATCCAGCTCTCTCACATCGTCACGCTTACCAACATTCCATACTGTAGGTTCAGGACCATTATAGTTCTCTAGGAACTCCTTCGCAATATTATCAAGAGGGTCCTTAAGAAGGTAATTGTTCTTAAGTAGAGTGCTCCAGTCCATACTATCAACAGTCTCTTCCCCATCCTCTTCGAGAGTTTGGTTAATAACTCCACCAACCCTATTCCAATTGTTATTCAGATATTCCACAAAGGCGTCATGGATAGGTTCCCTATATTTATTACTATAAACATAGGTTCTGTACTTACTCTGTGGGTCAATAATCTGGTATGGTTCGAATAGAAAGCCCATTCGTAAGTCAAGAAGGTCCTCCTTATCCTCTGGGTCAAAAAACCATCCATTAGCTATACTGAAGATAGAACCTGGATAACTCCAGTCCTCCTCAATTTCACCACTGCGGAGTTTCTTTCTCCACTCACGAAAGTCCTTTAATGAAAAAACCTCCGGATAACTAAACCCAGAGGTGAATGTGTGAAGCATAGTATCGACCTCTTCACACGTCTTTCCAGTGTCTAAGATAAACACCTCAGACGAACTATTAGTAATAATATCACTAACAGTTTGTACCGGTATAACTAATATGTTCATAATTAATTCTTCCTTATTAAATCATAAAAGAATTCTTTGGACATCATAACATACTGTCCATCAGAAGCCATATTGACTTCTTTGTCAATTTGTTTATTCCATACTATCACTAATGGTCTATCCTTACGAGGACATGATTTAATGATTTCTGAAATGGAAGGAGTATTCTTGGTACACTTACATTGAACATAGCAAGGTAGATGGTCTATAGTCTCTGCTATATCAATCTTATCATTATCCAAATTCTTGGATTCAGACCTAGCTGACTTTAGCCCAGCATATCCTAGCTCAGTAAGTTCCTTAATAATCTTCAACTCATAATTGTTTCCCTTGCGTCTGGCATACGCACCATTACGCTTCTTCCTTGGTTTCTCTACTACTTCTTCTGGCATATTCTATCAATTCTAAAGTTTTCTCTCGTCCATACATCTTATGAAAGTCTGATATATCTTTGGCTCCATAACTACGAGGGATCCACATACACTCTACATCAAATGACTTTCTAATCTTATTCATATTATGAAGACCAGTTAAGTCATTGTCATAGAATACAATAATCCTCTTAAATCTACTCTTCAATTTAGAGAATTGACTTTCAGTTAGGAATAGATTCTCAGAATTTGGAGCAATAGCTGTAATTCCGAGAGAATATAATGTCATAACATCCTTTAGACTCTTAGTTATTACTAAGACATCATCCTCCTTAGGGAGTTGTTTAGCACCTTGTAATAGAAAAGACTTCCAATTAGATAGGAATCTCAACTCGTGCTTCTTATTAAAAGGGAAGTAGATTCTCCACAATTCTGTTTCATTCTCATTCTTGCCTCTATAATATCCAAATATTGGACAACTCTTAGTAGATGTTGTAAAGAAATTACCATTTAGAAATACAGTCTTACAAGAGAAGACTCTAAATTTCTTCAGAATCTTCTCTGTAATACCAAATTGCATCCACCATTCAAGTTCCTCTTTAGAGAACTCTTGAATTTCTACCTGTATATTAGCCTCCTTACACTCTTTAAGTTCATTAGTACTAATAGTAACAGGTTTGGGATTCTTTTTAAGTTTCGGATGTTTAATGTAACCAAAGTCATTGGCAATCATCCTTAGTGCCTTATAATAGGTCAAGCCATATTTGTACATGACTACACTAATGAAATTGCCATAGAATGCACCACTAAAATCCTTCAAGACAATATCTCCACTCTTATTCCTGTAAAAGGAACAAGTGGGATTATTGTCTGCTCTCAAAGGTGATTTAAACAAACCCTTCTTAACTGGTATGCCTAAATAATATTCGAGATATGTTTCTTGAGATGCTCTGTCTAATAAATATTGTTTAGTAATCGTAGGTTCAAATTCAAGTTTCATATTAATTCATATGGTTTGTATTAGAACCACAAAGTTACTAACTATTTATTATACTTCAAAATCCAAGTCTTCGTTACCTGCTGCTGTATCGTCAGTAGCATCTATATCATCTTTTACAGCTGTAGGTTTAGCGTTCTTCTGCTCGTTCATCTTCTTAACTTCATAGTCAGAGAATGCTACAGTATCACCCAACCAGTTGTTGTTGATATAAACATCACCTTCCTTGTTAATACCAACGAAGTTAGGCAAAGATGCAAAACCCTTGCTATTTCCAATTAACTTCAACTTAGTCTGTTTGTTTACAGCCTTAGCCAAAGCCTTATTCATGATTTCAATCAGTTTCTCGAAATCGTCGGGCAATGTAAGACCAGATACAGCCTTAACAAACTTCTCCATCATTTCAGGAGCAAGATTTGTCATTACGTGAGATACAGTAAACTGAAGTTGTTCCAAAGCAGAAGGTAATTCCCACTTCTTACCACCAGTTTCACCAGTTACACGTTCGTTACCACCGTCACCAGGACAGAAGATAAGAGGTTCAAAGATTCCTTCCTCGCCAGAGAACTTAATCTTCATTGCTTTCCACTCGTTACCTTCTTTGTTTGTACCCTTAGCCAGCTCGATACCTTTGAATACTACATCATAGATACCCCACGCTTTCAGTCTTACTACTGCTGTGCCTTTAACGTTATTTAGATTGAATGTCATTCCTGCCATAATATTAAAAATTAAATTTCAAATGATAAGTCATCAATCTCATATGCTTCATCATTATCTAGGCTTGTGTCCAATGGTAAATCCTCCACTGGGTTTTCATCTTCTTTAATTTTAATATTATTATCTTTTATTTCTTCTTCGGACCTGTCCTTGTTACCAACTAACACGAACAAACCATCATGTCCCTTCCACGGAGTTACAGTAAATGTATCTCCATATTTGGACAATAAGTCGTTTGCATTGCCTCTGCAACTTACTGTAAGGCTCTTAGTTAATTTGTTACCAGACTTGGTCTTCCAGGCTGTATCAGTTCCTATAATAGGGAACATCAATCCACCCTTCTCAATAGGCTGATACTTAATATCTAACCTATTCTCCCATTCTACACCCATTAAGGATGCAGCTGCCTTATTAAGGACATATTTGTTAGACTCCAAGGTAATCTGAGGTTCAGCAGAATCCTCTGCTTCCTCAGCCTTAGTGTTTGTCTTCTGAGCTTTCTCTTTAACTTGCTCCTGCTTTAGAAGTACACACTCCTTAGTATCAGGATTATAGTCAAAGGTAATCATCATTTTTATAATCATTCCTCGTCGTTGTTATAAGCATCAATTACCTTAATAATCTCGTTCAAGTCATTGTCAATTAACAAATCATCGAACATACCCATCGGAGTCTTTGCTACACACTCTCCGTCAGTATTAGTAAGGAACTTATACTCCATCCTGCCAGAATCACCTTCTTGTACCTTAGTAAAGAATACATAGGTGAACAGACCTTCTAAAGTTACTTTCTCTGCCAATAACTTACCAATAGTCTTGATTGAATATTTAGGATTCATGGCATCACCGACATTCTCACTATGAGTAAGGAATATCATTTTGCAATCATCCCTCATAGATTCTGAATACCTAAGTACTTCCATAGCGTGCTGAGCTAACTCAGTAAACTTAGTATAACCTACTTCGGTTGCCCTATCAACAAACTCATAACTCAACATATACTGCCAGTCATCAATGATAACCTGCTTAATATGAGGCATCTTTAGATTAACAATCTTCAAGATGTTAATGATTTTGTCATATTTAGAACTAACATAGTAGTTACCAACCCATTCAGAGCCTTCTTTCTTTATCTCCTTATACTTCTTCTTATATCCTTTAAAAGGTAAGGGCTTACCAGTAGTAGAAATCAAGAAAGTTTCTTCTGGGTTTAAATTTCTTAAACAAGTACTCTTACCAGTACCACTTTCACCAACAATCGCAATAGTTTCTGCTGCCATTTACTATAGAACTAAAGTCATTTTTGAACTAGAATCTTGTTGTTCTTCTTGAGTAATCTCTTGGCATGAATCCTCTAATGACTCGGTAATTAACCAATTAGGGGTTAAATACTTGTCATAGTTTGTAATCTTGGTTGCAATCGGAAGCTCTTTAAATAATCCAGTCTTACCATAGAATCCGAGACCTACAGCAATGTCTGCTGCACCCCATCTATTCTTTAATACTACTGCACTTCTAAAGTTCTCTCCAATTTGTTTTATGTCATATCCTCTATACGAAGACATCTTCTCTCTAAAAGGATAAAATAATGCTAATACTATGTTGGCATCCTCTGCTGGATTACCAGTTCCCTTTAAATCGTCCAACTGAAGTTCTTGGAAGTTTAACTTCCTTCTCTCCACATTAGAGGAACCTCTATTTACCTGCATTACCACTACAGGACTAATCTTACATTTATTTCTAAACGAAACTAATGAAGAAGACATAGCATCCATTTCATCTTTCTTAGAATTACCAATAGAAGGTCTAGCTAAACCAATATGGTCTAAGATAACCAATATGATGTGATTGGGTCTAAACAGAGTATATGTATCACCCTGGAACTTACCAAATTGCTTTAGAGACTCCATAAGGAAGTCTACCATTCGCTGGTTGTTCAAAGGTTTATCATATATTATCATGTGAGATTCAATCTTATCAAGCATCTCTAAGGATTGACATACTAATTCATAGTCCATATCGGACAGAGTTGTGTCTTTGCTTCTGGAGAGTAACTCCTTAAAGGATAATTCAACACCAAATGTTTCATATATATAGATAGATAGAATCTTGCCAAGCAGTTGCTCAGCAGTCATTTCTAAACTGAAATATATAATATGAAAGTCTGGATTGTCAATATTCTCCATTATAGGCTTATAGATGAATGAATGTAATGCAAAAGAAGTCTTACCAGAGCCAGTACCACCAGCTATTAAGTAATATGTCTCTTGTGCCACACCATCCACAAATCTCTCTAGTTTAGGAAGACCCATTGATAAGGCATGATTCTCCCCTTTCCTACCTCTATCGATTAACTCCTTTAAATTCTCAGTTATCCTACCCATTAAATACTCTTGATAGTATCAAACCTCATAGTCCCATCTCCGTTCTTAAGTTCTGCAATGTTCTGCCAGATTTTACTTATCATAAAGTCAGCAATATTCATGTTAAGAAGATTACAGTTGTTATCCTTAGCCCACCTAATGAGTTCCAATACTTCATTGTGCTTATCCTGCTTCCAGCCTATAGATTTACCATAGGCATAATAGAACTCTTCTTCTGTACTAAATTTCTTAGCCCAGTTGTTTAACGGAACTTCAACTCCATTAATTAGTCCATTGTGAGGATAGGTCATTAAGAACTCTGCACCTAAATCACCACTAAACTTCCTATAATTATTAAGAAAGTTCTGGTTGAATATAACACATTCAGGGTCAAACTTCTGACCCTTATCAGGAACCTTATACTGTTTAGTAATGATTCCCTTAGCCTGGAGACTTAATAATAAATCTCTGAGATTGGTTCTAGTTACAGGCATAGTAAAATACTTAACTAGATATTCTTTATGCCCTTCTTCTATACTAGCTAGAAATAATAAGTCAATTAGTAAGACCTCTTCTGCTGTTAGTCTATACTTCTCCATCATTACTAATTGATTGTCTATTGTTAAACTTAGTTTTTCCAATTAAATAAATCATTAGCCAATAACTAACAATCTACTAACTGTAAAGTGTTTATTCTGATTTCTCAGCGTTGCCAATTACATACGGGTTCAAGAGTTCCGATTCTAACTCACTCTATTTTGAATACCATCCATGTTATAGTACCTATTTAGCACTGTAGCGTAGTATGGATTGTTACTAGCTTGAGACAGCGCACTTTTTAAGAAGTTCGTGAGGCAAATCAACTCTAACATTCTCTCTGTTGTCATCTTATCAACGTGTTAATAATACTAAAAATCTCTTAAATTACCAAATGAATCTTACGTAAACTTTAGGCTGCGTAATAACCTATCACAATCGATAAATTTACCTTGATGGCTTACACTTAGAACTTTAAAACTTATCTCTGTTGAAAACAACTTTAATAGATGTAGAAATTGTATAACATCTACTTTTGTTGTTGTAATTTCATCAGAGAAGTTACAATAAGTTACTTCAAACATTAGAACCTAAACATCATTTTAGTTTGCTTCTTCTTCTTAGGATTAAATGGTCTTCCTTGAAGAACATCTATGAGATTTTCCTCGCTAATAGGGATATATCTTCCAGTACTGGTAGACTTCCTAAACCATTCTTCTTCTACAGTTCCCTTAAGAACTAAAGTGAAGACTTCAGCAACTTTGCCCTCCTTCTGACGGATAACTCGACCCACTCTCTGTTTCTTAGTAGTAGAACTACTATTAAAGCCCAATATAACTGACACACTGATGTCGGGACAATTAAACCCTTCATTCAGTTTCATAACAGTATTCAGTACGCCACCATCCTGCTGTACAAACTCTTGTAAATTCATCCTGCCTTTCTTGACAGAATCTTTACCAGAATACACGGCACCATACTTAATCTTTTCAGCCATAGCTACAGTAGCACTAAAAGTTATACACTTCTTGTCCTGTCTATTCTCCAAGATTAAGTTAGTAAGTTCAATTTTCTTAGGATGATTATATATGTATTTCTTACGAGCCTGTAAGGTTCTACTAAAGCCCATAGCATGAACTAAAATCTGCTTATTAACAGTTTTAAAGTCCTCACTCTGGTCTTCTCTACATCTCTCTTTAGCTAACTCAGACCTTCTCTTCCAATCAGTTGCACACTTCATGGCTAGATTAAAGTCATAGTTAAAGTAGGAGAAATGTTCATAAAACTCTTTATTGACCTCTTTATAGACATCAATATCTTCTGGCTCAATAAGTACCTCATATTCTCGATAATCGGCAAGCCACTTATTCTCTATGGCTTCTTCTACAGAAATGGTATCCACAATAGGACACTTCTTACTTATAATTTCATCTTTACCATCCAATCTCTCAAAGGTCGCAGTTAACCCTAAGATTATTGTATATTGGACGTTTTTAAATATGTTCAGCAGTGTAGGTGCTCCCACTTTATGGATTTCATCAATTACTAGTAAAGTACAACTATACTTATTGACTGATGTATCATTCATGGTCTTAACTGAGCACTGTTGGAATAAGTTCCAATCAATTAGTTCTTGATTCCATTGTCTTTGAATAGGTTCACTTGGGACAACTATAATAACAGACTTAGTTGGATTCTTCTTAAGAAATCTACTTATAGCCATTAGTCCGCCTCTAGTTTTACCTACTCCAGTAGCCCAATTCAAGGTCCCACACAACTTGTTATCTACCCATCGTTGAACACCTTGTTCTTGGCGTTCAGTTCTACTTAGATTTCCAAACAAGTCCGCCATATACTATCAATTTTACCCTTGAATTTACTCTCTAATTCTATTGATAGTTATGTAAACAAAACTCCTATAATGAGTGAGTAAAACTCAGGAGTATATATGTAGAACCAATATAGATGAGTGTAAGCATTAAAGAGTATATCCTTTAGCTTCACAAACCTTCTTAATTTGGTTCTTACGAGTCTCCCACTGGTTGATGTGGAACTTAACCTCATCCTCCAAAGAGAATAAGATTCTATTCCTCAATGTTTCCAGTTGAGAAGTAGTAAGTTCAGAGTATTTCTTACTCTTAAGGTTTACCATAGCACGCAGTTGAGTGAATGATAGACCTTTCGGTGTCATATACAGGTTTGCAGTAGGGTTAAGACCGAGACGTTCTTTGGCTACTTCAGCCTTCTCACGGTATTCTCCACTTGCAGTCTTCTCAGTCAAGTCTTTGGATTCCTGCTGAGTAAACCATAGACCTTGTTTTAAGATAAATGTTAATGTAATATGCTGCTTGTTAAATTTACCCAACTTATCAAGACAGCCTTCGAGGACTAGTTCAATAGGAAGTCTCGCGAACTCCACAGGACAGTCCCCAACCAAAGCCTCCGAGATGAATGTTTCCTTGGTATCAATACCTTTGTTATTATCAAGGAACACTCTCAATGAGGGCAAGAACGTAAATCTTGGAATACCTCTATCTTGCTCTAACCAGCGAAGGAATAACTCAGTATTACATCTTTCTCTTTGGTCTTTAATAATGTCCAACAGAACATATCGACCCGGATGTTCTTTGCTGTCATTATACAGCATTGATTCACAATGGTTATAGAACGTTCTTAGTTCTTTATCGGAACAATCAACAAGTCGTCTTTCTTCTTGTATGAATTGTCCATTTACTTCAACCTTGCGACCTTTCCATGTGAAAGTGTTAATGTCATTATTCTTCTTAGCAATAGCGGCAGCCAATTTTTCCTTCATCATATTGTTATTCTATATTATGTCTTTATCATATAAAATAATCTCTTTATTCAAATTCATCTTTTTATTACAGTATTAGATCTGATTCTGCTGGCTTCTCATAAACAAAGTCTATAAAATAAACTCCAGTAAAGCGGTAAGGTACTTTCTGACCTATTGTAGAGTCATACCAAGTATCCTCACCAGCTATTACCTCATTGTACTTTAAAAACCCTACATCACCTATCTTGAGAACCGGAGATTCCCACCTAGGTAATCGGGTTACCATTTCATAAGTCCCATTAGCTAAATTTTGGAAGACATAGATTATATAGCCACCTACATCTTCTCGTAAGGTTATTAACTTGGCATGGATTGTTTCCATTTACAGATACATTACTCCTACTCGTTCGTCGTAAGGAATGTTATCAGTAGCAGTCTCTACAGCCAGCCATTCACACTCTTCAATAGGATAACCATATTCGTTGGCATCCATTTCAGAGATTTCCTGAGCATAGAGTTCAGCTTCCAATAAGGATTCAAAGTTACCAGTTTCCTGGTAGTCTATCCTTCCCCTACGTCCAGAGTAGATGTTACATTCTATCATAATGATAAGAATTTTATAGTTAATCTTCCTTATCTTTGTATTTCCTACAACCGTATTTGGCATAATCACAAGCCGTGCCCTCTTGACCTCTGAAACAGGGGTATTTAGCACACTCCTTGCACGTACGCTCTGGATGTTGATATCTAACTCCATCCTTGTCTTTATCGAAGGAACTACTTAGTTGCTTTGCCATTGAATACCTAAGTCTAAGTATGAATTGGCAGACTCTTTAGCTATACCAGATAAATACGATTATACTAACCTCTTAAATGGGATTATACTAACCTCTTAAATGGGATTATAATTTTGTCCTCGACCCATTGTGCAAAGTTCTTATGATTACAGCCGAGTGCAAACATAACTACATAAATAGCTATCTTAGGCACTCCGAATGCTGAAAGAAGAACACATATAACAACGGCAGCTATTAAAGCTATAAGGTTCTTACCCTTAAAAATGTCTGTGAAATTCATACTTGTCATTTTAACAGTTAATAATCTTGTTTGATATCCAATCTAAATTCACCATTACGTTCAGTATTAGTAATACTAGTAGGAGGTCTGGGATAGTAAATAAAAATTGTATAACGGCTATGAACGATAAGACCATTACTCCTACTGTAAACTTCACTTTAGTAATAATGTTATTAGAAGGACCACACTAACAGTAACTCCACCAACTGTTAAGCTCTTATAGAGTTTCTTCTTGGATTCGAGTTTATCAATCTCTTTAAGCTGACCCTGTATTACTTGCTCAGAGACTTGTGCATGAAGCATGAGTCTGTTAATCTGTGCATTTCTAACTGAATCAGTTCTTTCATAAGAGTTAATCAAGCCCTCATAAGATGTTAATTGCTTTTTAAGCTCTGGAATCTCCAGTTTAAACTTCTTATGTTCCAAGAATATTAGATTGGTGGTCTTTAGCTGTTGAGGTGTAATTACTACTAATGAATCATTTACCAACTTCGGATAGGTATTCTGTGAAGAACACCACATCATCGGCAATAGACTGATTAGTAATATCAGTAAGCTCTTTCTCATACCAATGTTCGATTACATCAACTTTAACTTTAGAGGAATCTATTACATTATGTAATGAATCTCTCTCAAGTTTGAGCAAACTTATTTTACTATTTAGAGAGTCAATACGATTGACTAATTCTTCGTAGTTAGATTGTGGTTCCTTATTTGGAGTTAACCACGTATATACTAGTATTCCTATAAAGCATAGTGCTACTAGCCACAGTAACTTCTTACTCACCAAGTACGTAGTTTACTGCCTCAGCCATCTTCTCCATTTCCTCATCAGATGCTTCTGTAAGGTATTTGAATGTAGTTTCGGCTTCTCCACTGAGAGTATCAATATAACCCTCAATTCTTTCACTTCTGTGATACTTCTCAGCATCTCTGTCATATCCAGCCAAATAACGACCTGGATTTACTTTGAAATACTCAGCTTCTTGTTGAAGCAATGCCTTAACCATTGTTTCATTAATCAGCCCAGCATCAACAGCATATAGTGCATGATTACGATATTTCGTAGCTTTACCCTCAGCAATGGTCTTACCAAGAGTTTCATTGAACTCATCGTCAGGACGGCATACAGACACACCGATGGACAATACTTTCATGTCATTATCAATGGGTTCATCATCCTCTTCGATGTAAACTTCTGGCTCACCATGTAGGCTAACAGCAGCCATCACAAATTTACGTTCTTCACCAGTAAAGTCCTTAAAGCTGTCTACAATATATTCTACCTTCTTCATATTAAATGTAAATTATAAGATATTTCTAAAGCTAATCTCTGTAGTTCAATAATCTTATGCTTTACGAGATGGCTGCAAGCTATCGGGATTACGATAGAAGGCTAATATAGTGGACTGCTTACGCAACCATGAACCTTCTTCTCTAGCCATATCCAGAATAGTCCTACTAATGGACTCTTCTTCTACTTGTTCTTTAACAAGGCGACCTTCGTCTTCATCCTCACCATTTAACCACTGGAACGTAGCCCAATCGCCCTCTTTCTGAGCTTGGTCTACAATCTTATTAATACCCATAGTAGTTTCAATCTCCCTATCTACAGTAGCAGCAAAAGGCATAACTCTATTAACTATGTTTACTTTAATAGCTGGAACTGGTGGATATTGAAACAGGGCATCATTAGTAGTTAGATACTTATAAATCCACTCATGGTGAAGATACTCCTCAGCTGCTCTACCAAGCCAGTAGGTAGCTAATTTCGGTAATCCTTCTACATCGAAATAATTAGCAAAGGTTCTATACAGACTATGGTTAGCTAATTCAGCAGACATCTGCTTTACTAACATTTCTACCATAACACTTGATAATGTACACTTACGTCTACTTTCATCAATTACCTTCTCTGTATATCGCATTGTAGGCATTGCATCTACGGTTTGAACACCCTGCTTAGTTTCTTTTTGTTCTGGATTTCCTTGTGCGTCTAGTACTCTCATCAGTAACTAATTTAAAGTTGTTTTGCATCAAGTAATCTAGAGGTGCTGATAGCCAAGTAATAAACTTAACTAATCTATAATCTTCCACCTTCTTACTAATAGTTTCCTTCTTAATAGTTAAAGGTGTATCAGCTGCATAGAACTGACTTCCTATACACTCAGCCCTATCTTTCCATATCTTATATAAAGATACTTCATATAGGAACTTAGGATATTCTGTCAGCTTATACTGCTTGTTTGAGTAGACGTTCTGGGTTGATTTCTTTACCATTCCAGAATACTCTTATGATGGAGCTGTGTTCACTCTTATACTTACCTAACAGATAAGGTATATCTGTTTCCGGGCAGTTATGGCTATAGGTTGTCTTATCCAACCCTTTAACATTAACGGTTAGGCGACCTTTAAATTGTGATGTTATTACAGGAGGCATCCAACGTGAATTAGGAGCTGGGAAACGGCGCTGCTTCTTCCAAGCCTTACGTTCTTTCTCAGTCTTAGTCCATACTGACGGGTCACGTGGTTTAATATGAGGATTACGAATTCCTAATGCAACCATTTCTGCATCATTGTTTACATCAACTCTCTTATCCTCTTCCTTCTTCTTCTCTTCTTTCTTCATTTTATTAACGAATTAGAGTTACACATTATAATTTAATTGTACTGCCACAAATAGTACACTTGTAGACTTTGTTTTCAGTGTCATATAAAGTATGTGTGGTTGGTAAGCCACATCTACTACAGGTTAATACCCTAACCGACTGAATACGTCTTGAGCCCTTCTTTGGGGCCTTCTTAGTTGAAGCCATAATTATGATTTTAAAGATTTAGCTAGTTTGGAGTCAGCCACCATCTTCTCTACTAAAGAAGAGTTTAGCAATTCTCCTAATCTCTTTACTTCTTCCTTATAATCTTGTACGTACTCTGAAAGAGTACCAACATCCCTCTTATTAGCTATTCTGTGATGAACTACTCTTCTAATACAGGTTTCTAAAGGCATACCATATCCAGCGTTCTTAAATTCCTGACGCTCTGGTTTACCTTTAGGTCTAACTGTATATAGTAATTCTAAATCCCAGAAATAATCACTAACTTCAGATGTTAACCTAAAATCAGCTTCCTCGATAACCATATTTATTCTACAGGTTAAATTGTTTCATTATCATGTCCATATGGGCATAATGTACATCTCTGAGAGTTTCCTTCTTGTATTCTAGATATTCCCTTGCACTCATAGGTTCTTGAGGTTTAGTTAACCGGCAACATTCCCAATCTATCACTGCCTCTTCGTAATTACACTCCCAAGCAGCTTTATGGTTCTGAATATGATGTTTGTTAATGGCTCTATGTATCTTCTTGATTCTCTTAGTGCCTAACCAAGGGATAAGAATGTACATAAGAACTTTATCTAAATCATGAAACTTATACTTATAATAGCCAATATACTTCTTCTCAGTTCTGAGGAAGGCAGCATAATGTCTAAGAGTATATGGAATGTGTTTCCAAGAGTCTATAATATTCTGTATAATCATTGCAAGTTGTTCATTTCGACTACAATGTCATTGTTCACTTTCTTAATAGCCTGACTAAAATTATTCATTTTATCTTTCATCTTAGCTTTAAGTGCCACTATGGAAGCCTTCAGGTTATTAATCTCAGAATTTAGACTTGACTCCTTTTGTTGAAACTCCTTCTTCATTTCCACTCTAAATTTGAGGTGGTCTGGAAGGATTGAATAAAGGGAAATAAAGCTCTCTAAAACCTTTAACAACTCTTTATACTTAACAACTTTAGTAGTCTTATCTATTACTAGTACGTATGAATCACAATCGTTACCTGGTAAAACATTGATATACTTATCAGAGATAGTATTCTGCCTGCCAAGATGGTCACCCAGTCTAACTGTAATTGGAAATCCAGTCAACTGAAAGTATTCTGAATTTGTGTCTCCAACCTGTTCTACTTGAGTAAATTCCTTCTTAGTTAGCCATGCCTTAACTTTACTTAGTCCTTTCACTTATTGACTTTTCAGTTACATTACCACGTATCTACAAAAAAATAAGGGTCAACCCATCTACATATGTAGACAGCATTGACCCCTAGTACTATTGTATGGAGTCGTTGGGAGCCAGAGACTCCAAGTAGCGATTTACTGCTTTCATTGCATTGTCAGGGATTCTTTGCACTTCTTCACTATGATTTACATAATGTAAAGTTGCACCTACGCCAAAGATGGCATAGCATTGGTTTGTTGAGGGAGTAAGTACACACAACACCGCTGCTATAGCAGTAGGTATTACGAAGTGTTTCCTCTTTACACCAGATTTCTTTACACCTTTAGCCACACAAGCTCTCGTTCCGCACACATCGCACTGAGAACTACATACTGACATAAAGAATAAGATAACTGATACAATTAAACCAACAATTGAAAGAACCATTAACAATGTATGAACAGAGTCAGCAATACTACATAAGTATAATACCCAATATTCCATACTATTTGAAAATTTTGCTTATTTGATAAAACAATTCTCTAACAACCGTAACTATAGAGGTACCAGCTAAAATCAAACCCCAAGTCTCCATAGAGAGAGGTTCAGTTCTAAACATAGCACCACCATATTGAACGATTAAGAATTGACCAACGAGAATAACTAAAGCTATGCCAGCAAATGCTGGATTCTTTAGTAAGCCATCAAAGATACTTCTCCTTTGTCCGAACACTCTTGCATTAAACAGATTCCACCATTGTAACAATACGAATATCGTAAAGAACTCTGTTAGAGATACTGCTTTAGTATAGAGTAAAGTGACTAAGAATATGAAGAATATAATACCAACTCCAAAGATTTCATACCACATTTGTTTAGTGATAATGAATGCTTTAGGACTTCTTGGTTTATCCTTCATAACTGCATCGTTGGCTGGTTCAGTTGCCAAAGCTAATGCAGCGAATGTATCCATGATTAAATTAACCCATAACATCTGAGTAACAGTGAAGGGTAGGTCTACTCCAATAAACGGACCAATACAAGCTATAAGAATAGCTACTACGTTAATGGTCAATTGGAATAGAATAAAGTGTTGTATGTTCTTATACAGACTTCTTCCCCACTTCACTCCTAGGATGATAGATGGGAATGAATTGTCGAGTAGGATAATATCAGCAGCTTCTTTAGCTACATCAGTACCATTGTTCATGGCTATACCTACTTCGGCATGGTTTAGGGCTGGAGCATCATTAGTTCCATCACCAGTCATAGCAACCACTTCTCCCATTTGTTGGAAACGAGTTACCAGAGTTTGTTTATCCTCTGGTTTGGTGCGAGCAAATACATCTACTATTCGTAGAGGATTCACTTGTTCTCCAATATCACTGCCCAACATTGCTACTGGTACAAAATTGTCACTTATTCCTGCCTGTCTCGCTATTTCAGCGGCTGTAGCTGGATTGTCACCAGTAATGATTTTAACTTTGATGCCAGCTTCTTTAGCAGCTTTGACTGCATCTGGGACGTCCTTACGGATTGGGTCTTCAATAGCCATGAATCCGTTATAAGTGAAGCCATTCAGTTTCTGAGCATCTTCCAAAGTCATAGATTCTTTATAAGCAAAGCCTATAACTCGTCTACCTTTGTTCTGCTCTTCTACTTCTCCTTCAATGTCAGTAGCATTACACATACCTCTAACTACTTCAGGAGCACCCTTTACTAAGGATATAAAGGCATCACCTTGTTTAATAATGGACATCATGAACTTAGTCTTACTTGAGAAATCCAGTCTGAATACTGGGGAGTTATCTCTCCTTATATCATCAAGTAAGTCACCTGCATCCATATGCTTAATTATAGCACCTTCTGTAGGATTACCAATAGTCTTATCTCCATCTACATATGCTGTAGAATTTGCTAAGGTATTAATAGTGATATATGCCCTATTAGGCATTACCTCATTTACAACCTTCATCTTATTCTCTGTTAGAGTGCCCGTTTTATCGGTTAGAATAAGAGTAGTTGCTCCTAGAGTTTCACAAGCGTGCATCTTACGAACTAAGTTATTAGCCTTAGACATTCTCTTCATGGAATATGCTAATGCTAAAGTAACTGCCATAGGTAATCCTTCTGGTACTGCAACTACAATTAATGCAACTGCAATCATTAAGAAGGATAACAAATCGTTAGTAATCTGCATCCAATCTTGTCCTACATAGGCTTGTTCTATAAAGAAGTATCTTACCAATAAGGCAAGAATAAGGAAACCAGCAGCACCAAATGCAATCTTATTGATAAGGTCAGCAAGACCATTTAGCTGCTTGTTTAGTGGAGTCTCTGTATCAGTAATCTCAGCAGCTTTACGAGCTGTCTGTCCAAATGCAGTATTATCACCTACAGCATCAACTACACCTACTACAGAACCTTCTTCGATGATAGTTCCTTTCAGTAATAGCCATGATGGGTAAGTTGCATTCAGTTCACCTTCCTCTTTAGGTTGTTTAGTAACAGCCTTAGATTCCCCAGTTAAAACAGACTCGTTGACTTTTAGATTGTGGGATTCATAAGCTGTAACATCAGCGGGGATTTCCTCGCCAGCTTCTAGCAACACTACATCATCTACAACTAGGTCTTTACAAGCTACTTGAGTTACTATACCATTTCGCCTTACTTTGACAAGTGTATCATCAGAACTTGTAGTCAGCACATCAAATTTCTTAGATGCACTATACTCATTTATAAAACCGATAGTTACCGCTAATAATATAGCAGCTATGATTCCTATGGGTTCAAGGTATTCTGATTTAATAACCCCTAGTATTAATGCAATAACTGCGGCAACACTCAATATTTGAATTAAGGGGTCTTTGAACTTCTCAAAGAAAAGTACATACCAAGGGTCTCTCTTAGGTGGGGTTAGTATATTAGAGCCATGACACTCTCTACTATGACTAACCTCAGCATCTGTCAAGCCCTTTAACAATTCTATATTCATCTTTAAGTTATTTAATTATTAAAAGGTGGACAGTTATGCCCACCCGTGAGAAGTGTTTTAGTCTTCGTCTTCGAAGTAGTCGGGGAAAGCATCCACAAGGATACTCGGAACCTCGTGTCCTTCTTCTGAACCCCACTCGTTGATAGATTCCAACAGTTCAGATTCAGCGTCGTCGATGTCTTCATCCTCGTTGATTTTGTCAACCAGGAACTGAGCCTCTTCTTCGTCAATCTTACCGTCTGCTAACAACCAAGCCATTACTGCTTCAGCAAAGAATGCATCAAATTCAGATGAAGTGTTACCTTCTTGAGAGTCTTTCTTCTCCCACAGCATTTCCACTTCTTCCTTTGTTACCACTCCGTCTGCCATAACTTCTTTACGAAGTTCTTCCACGTTTACACTTTCTTTACACATAATTGTAAGTGTTTAATAATTAAATAAAATTGGGTAATACCCTTTCGATTTCTCCTATAGACTGCCAAGAGCCTGTGTTACCAAGAGCCTTGAACTTCCACTCTCCATCCTTACGATAAGCATATCCTAAGATAATAGCTTCACGACCAACGAATGTTGTATCAGGGTCTTTACTATCATTATCCAGGTTATACTTAGCTAATACGTTAGGATTAGAGTTTGGACGGGTTACAGGACGCCCGTCAGCTGTTGTATAGATTCGTAATCCCATATAAGGAATCTTATCGAATCTTTGGTGACGATATGAATTGAGGATGAAGGCAACATACTCAACTTCAGGTCTGATTCTATCTAGTTCTACTGAGATAGTTTCATTATCCATTCCGTCGTCTCCGTCAGTATCACCTACCAAATCATCACCAGAGTGATGGATTGCTCTGTCACTTGAGTCTTTATGACCAAAGTAGACAGTTTCAAGCTTACGCTTACTAGCATCCATAAGAACTACAGAAGCATCAAGGTCTACAGCCTCAGTACCTCCACCAAAACCTAAGAAACCACCAGATTTGATGGCTCCCCAGTTTGCTCCAAAGAATACTTTAGATAACTTATTACCGTTATCGTCCTTTGACAGATTGACTCTGCCACCCTTAGATAGATTTATCATAGCTTATAAATCCTTTGGACCAGCATCAATACCGTAACCAGCCAGAATGTCGCACAACAGCACTGACTGATAGTTACCTTTACCTTCATTCACAGCCTGGAATTTCCAGCTACCATCCTTACGGTACAGCTTACAGAATACCAACGCTCTATCCATAGAAGCATCTTCTTCCAAGTCATACTTAGCAAGGATGTTGTTGCCTTCTGCACCTTCATACAGGTTCACCTTAGCATTGTGAACCATACCGAAGTTCTGTTGACGGTTCTTAGCATCGTGAATGTTTACTAAGATAACAACTTCTTGCACCTCGGCAGGAACCTTAGTAGTGTCGATAGTGATAGTTTCATCATCACCGTCACCAGCACCAGTTCTGTTATCACCAGAATGCTTTACAGACTTAGAAGGGTCTTCCAAGTTACCGTAGAACACCATGTTGTTATCACTGAGGACTTTACCATCAGCTTTCAACATCAATGCCATAGCATCCAAGTCAAATTCTTTACCAGGTTGTGCTGCATCCCAGCCCAAACCAATTCTAAACACACTAGCTGTGGACTCCTTAGAAAGGTCAATGCGTCCACCTTTTTGCAAGTTAATTGCCATAATGTAATTAAGTTATTAAAGTTAATTGAAGGACTATCCTTCAAACACAGGCGATTTAACGCCTTTTCGTTTCCAGCTAAGATAGAGTTGAGGTGTTTCAATCCTCTTATCTACTGAGCTGTCTAGGACGAAGCAATTAAACCCTAAGTTAGTATAATACTCAGATAAGTATTCTCCTAATTCGGGAATATTCTCGTCAAGGTCAAACACCAGGCTATATTCGTTTCTAGATGATTTAGCTTGCATTAAGCCGGCTATTTCCTCTATACACTTCTTATACAAGGTGTCTCTATCAAGTTTTAATCCATATTTAGTGATTGTGTAAGCATCTAAGGCGCTGAGCGGCTTAGGCTTGGGAAACCACTTATCCCTAAGCTTTACTAACCTATTCATAAGAATTTAGATTTCTTGTATTGTAGTCTCACCCAGAATCGAACTGGGAACTCAAGCTTCGTAGGCTAGCGTTTTATCCATTAAACTATAAGACTAAAGAATAGAGGGTGTGCTGTTACACCAAATGCTCTAAGGGCGATTATTGACATTGAACGTATGTGCACAGTGACTTAAGATATGCACTAGCTGACTTTTGTTCTCCTACTAACAGCTAAGGGTATCCCGTACCCTCCCAATCTTAATTCCAGGCTCCTCTCGTACTGTTGGAACTTATCAATAATTGGCTCCGACACTTAATATCACATTGAGCAACGTATAGGAACCCTCGTCATTTCAGACTTGGAATACTACTCTCCGAGATTAATGCTTATGCCTCCCTGCGGTTCTACGGAAGGACTAGTAAGTTCTATACCTTCACGCTTGTCCACATCACGATAGCTAATCGTGACCTAAGGATATACCATAACTTCCGCTCGCAACTCTTTAAATGATAGCTACCTTCAAGCCCACATTCCCCCTATTATACTTTAATATTCAAACTCTCTAACACTCTCTTTATAGATACCTTTCAGAACTTTAAAGGCATTAAGTCTAGACTTTGTCCCACCAGAAGTCTAAACCTGCATGTAGTACAGTATTAGTAGCTTTAAGGAACTCTGGATTAAATTCCGGTATATTAGTGACTAAGTCTTTATAAAGACGGATGTCCTCTCCTATTCTTCTCTTTAAAATCAATCCTCTAGTTGCTGCCACTTTAAGACACCAACACATACCTGGATAGCGTAAATGACTTATTTCATTTATATAGATATCCTCAGCAGTTTTTATAACATCATATACTTTCGTAATCTTTAATACGTTAAATTAGTATCCCCAGAAGGAATCGAACCTTCATTTAAAGTTTAGGAAACTCTCGTTCTGTCCATTGAACTATGGGGACATAAAAAATGTCACCTACTCTCACGAGCAAGTGGCATACATGGATTACTTCTTCTTTTTATTACTTCAACTTTACTTTTGTGACCCCACAGGGACTCGAACCCTGGACCCATTGATTAAGAGTCAATTGCTCTACCAACTAAGCTATAGGGTCAAATGGAGAGTCACCACCGTCCTCTCCGTGATAGGTTTATCTACATAATGTAGAAAGGTTTTAATACCTACGATATGTAAGTCCTACTTAACCTTAAACTCGAAGTGGTTATTTACCTCTATTAACAGATTTGCATTTAACAGAACCAGGACGTGTAGTTGCCTTCTTGAATGATTCAGGTTGAGCATCCCACCATCTCTTAGCTGCTTCTAAGTTAGCTACCATTTTCTTGTATTTCATATAGAAGAATTTACAAATTATTAATTAGTAATCTCTATAGTCTTACTAGCTTCTTGCGCCAGCTTATCACAAATCTTGTTATATTGGTCTTCAGCATGACCCTTAGTCCAACTGAAGTCAACCTTAGTATGGAATGCGATTGCTGCATCAAATCTCTTCCACAAGTCCAGATTCGCCTTTCTCTTCCAGTTCTTAGTGTATGTGCAGACCACATACTGAGAATCAGAAACTATGGTAACTTCTGAAGGTGTAGTAATAGATTCAAGGGCAACTATTGCTGCCATCTGCTCCATTCTTTGGTTTGTAGTATTCTTATACATTTTACTATATCTAGCAACTTCTTTACCTTCTTTCAAAATGACAAACCCTATACCACCTTGATTTCTGGTATTGGAATATGCACCGTCAGTATAAACAATATAAGAACTCATGCCTCAGCTTGAGTAGTAAATAAGTAGTTAACATAAACACCTAATACATAGGCAACTCCATAGACATCATCCTTCTTCTCTAAAGATACTTTCTCTAGTACATCGTTAACCATATCCAGGATTATAAACCCTTCTTTACTATGTAAGTAAGGCTCCATCAATCTAGCGAGTTCTTTTAGATACTTTTTAGCCTTTACACCTGCTGTAACCATACTCTTTATAAACTGAACTCCCTCTTCGCTCTCGTTTATCTTAGGGACATACTCACTAAATTCTTCTCTTAGGAACCCTAAGTAGAAGGCATTAGATATGTCTTTGTTAACCCACTCGTTGAACGATTTGCATCCCTCAACGGTTGTGAAGTCAATAGGATGGTCAAGTAAATTCTCAACTTTCATGATTATTCAAATAATGCTTCCAACTTGGCAGCCAAGTTATTAGCCTTAGTAGATACTCCATCAAGAGCTGAACATTCAGATTCCAGCTTCTTAATTTCATCTTGCTTCTCAGCTTTAGCTTTAAGCTTCGTAATAGTACTCTTAAATGTAGACATTGCGTTGTCTACTTCCTTACTAAATCCTGCTGCAGTGTTACCAAAGATATTCATATCAGTTATATTTAAGGATTAAGAGTAAATTCAAGGGTGTAGCCCGAGTGGGATTCGAACCCACACGCCCATTTCTGGACACCAGAGCTTAAATCTGGGGCGTCTACCAATTTCGCCATCGAGCCATGAAGCAGTGATTGACTATACAAGATAGTCTAAAGAGGTATTCTGCACCCACCCCATTCCTTGTACTTCGGAACACGTCTTATTACATACGCTCAACTCTACTTTAGTTGTCATCGCCTAGCCTAATATTTCAATTCCTTTGACTAAGATTGGGAATATATTATTTACAACAAAACCTCTTTAACTCTTCTGGAGTATGATTATCTCTCCACCGTGGATTTCTATAATCAAACTTCCAATCACAGACATCCCAATCATTTATTAATTCATTAGGTTGTGAGATTTCGTATTCTAAAATATCATTAAGACTTGCTATCTGCTTAACTTGCATTCTCTGCACTCTGCGGACAATCCTATTGTACCAAACATGGTTACTCTTGTCCTTCCATACTGGTTTCTTTCTGCTCCTGCTCATAGATTCTTAATGCTTTTTCATAGTCATATCTTTTAACCATAGGATATAGCTGACCATATCCTACTTCAAAGTAAGCCATGTTAGGTGTCTTCCTAAGTTTCTCTAAGGCTTCATCCAGCTCTCTTTGACATCTTTCAGTCTTACCATACCACCAGTTTTCAGGGTCTTCGCATTGAGATAGGTGTTCTCTGCATCTCTGAACTAATTCTCTCACACTAGTCAGTTCCTTAGTATTTGGCATTAGTATTAGTTTGCTGTGATACATTCTTTTATACATAGCATATCTAAGACCATACCACTCAGACCTCTTGCTAAATGGGATGATTGGAACAACCCACCCATTTTCTACACCTTGCGCCCACTTAAATGCAGAATCTCCAGGTCTAAACATATCACTGAATCTATCACAATACCCTTTCCTATCCCATCTCTGTGGGTAGCTACTATAGTAATAATCCTCTTTATACTCTTTAGGCTTACGAATGTTATGTGTATCAGTCCAATACTTAGCATACATATTAGTACCTGGAACATGGTATACAGGTAAGAATAGCATCTTACCATCCATATCACACCAGTAATTGCCTAAGAATCTAGGAGCATCATATTGGGGTTTCTCATAACTTACACTGCCATATTCTGGAAGACAATATCTGTTATTAGTTTCTCTGCTAGGAGTTCTTGGAAGAGACACTCTACCAAAGTCTGGAATCTTAACCTTCTTATTGTATGCTACTTGTTGCTTATTAATATGACTAGTTTGCTTTCTCACCGATTCTGGGTGGACTATTTGAACTAACCCATCATCATCAACATAATAATCACCTCTCCATCTTCTATATCTAAACTGTTCGAAGTGCCATTCAAGGTCACTAAGTCCTACCTCTTTATGGCTATCTCTTAGGTCTTTAATAAGAACATAGAATGCTTTAACCAAATCATTATAAGGTTTTCCTATGAACTTATTAATAAAACCAGTTATTCTATTTGTTCTTAGATAACCACGATTTGGACCCCATTCACAATAAAGACGCCCTACAGATGGTTTAGAATATCTCAGCTTCATTCCTAAATGAGTACCTGGATAGTGGTTCATACTATGTCTAGGAAAACCACTTCCCTTACTGCATTTATGATGACTTCCATGATTATTCTTCCTTTTCTTAAATAATAAGCCTTTGTCACTCATACATATAAAATTAAGATGTGTGGCGACAGTCGGATTCGAACCAACCACCTTGGAGTTATGATTTCCACGCTCTAACCAAAATGAGCTATGTCGCCATTAATAAGAACATAAAGCTCATCGTGTCTACATCATCACTGATGTAACCTTAATACCTCCCGTTCGCCTCGTTGCTAGCTAGTCTGGCTTTGTCTCTTTATGTTCTTATATGGATTTATTTCTTACTACACTTGCAATCTGGATTATGTACTATGCCATCATTACCATCCCATCCTCCTGGGTGATGGAACCATATGTAACTATGACCTCTGTACGTAAACTCAGCAGCAGTGACACTCTTAGCAAAGTCCTCAATAGCAAACTTCTCCTTATTAGAAGGGGCTGTCACCCTAGGTTCTGCTCCAGTACATGAAGCGAACCCCAACACTAATAATATCAATAAGTATTTCATCGACATTTATCTATATTTGTCAAACATACTATCCTCGGCTTCTTTATCCCACATAGTAACTATAACTGCCCCTATCTTACTAGCCTTAAATATAATAGGGTCTTCTATTATACGTTTCTTCATTTCAGAGTACTCAGAATATAGTTCTATAGTAGTATTATTAGTCATAGTATCTACTGGAGCTGCAATTATCCATTCATTACGCATAAGAGCATCATATGTAGCTCTAACATTAAGCCGCTTACCAACTATATTATGTAGTACATCAGAAATCTTAAGCTGACTTGGAACATATGGAAACCTTCGTAGGTATTCCACCACCATATTTAGTTCTTTCTTAGAGAGCCTATCAGTTCCAACTCTAACTTTACAGAGATATAAGAAGTCGTTAAAAGCAATATTAGATGTACTCAACGCATGGGATGCCTTCTCCACATCTCTAGTATTCTCCTCGGGTATGATTCCTTCATAAGCACTTATAGGCCCACACGCTAGATTATACTTTGCCAATATTTCAAAGAAAGCTTTCCAGGGTACTACTATAGAATCTGGCAATATAAGCTTAGCTTTTGTTAAGGTGTTAATTACTTTATCAATGTTTATTCTAACCCCAAATGGGTCAGCTTCAGATGTACTATCAATAATAGAGGCAAGCTTCTTAGCATTCAAAGAACCTCCTAAGCCGGACTCTCTAAGCTTTGCTAACTCAACTCTAGCCTTGCTGGTATCTACTTTAGCGTGATACCGTCTTACATACTCTGCAGCTACAAGAGCTAATTCTGCTCTCACGTCTGCAACTTTTAATAATTCTTGTTTAACCATGATACCTTTTAACTAATTCAACAATGTAATGATATACATTAAATATAGCAAGACCTCCACCAGCCATACAAGCAGCAGCCAGAAGGAACACAGGCAAAAGCCATCCAGTGGACATATACTCATTACCATAAAGGTCAAAATACAACCTCTGGTACTTACCCTTCTTTCTAGCCTCATCGTATGCACTCTCAGTGACCTTAATTGTACAATCACCTACACCTGGAACAGTCCCTGTTACATAATAGTCCATTCTATTAGAAGTTGCCTTTTTATATCTATTATTAATGTCTACTGGGACTGTACGATGTCCGTTAAATTCTCCCAACTTGCCTGAATGGCATCCTTTGAAAGAACACACGAGTATACCTATAAAGATGTAAAGAAGTCTTATATGCTTCAATTGAGGTCTTAAATCTATAAATATTGCCATAGCTTAAAGTTTAATGATTTCTTTCAACCTAAGTTCTCCAAAATCTCTATTTAAGGCATTAACATTACAGAAGGGTTCTGTACCATCTTCTCCATATGTGTATTCCCTAAATACCATATCAGCAATGATGTAATCATCATCACCTCCATTGGCAGGATTTGGAATATATTTAAAGTCAGCCACCTTATTAATATCTGACTTCTCAAATCGCCTAAACTTATGTTTACTCTTTATTTCATGGTCTTGAAAGTTCATACCAGCAGCAAACGCCTCGGACACAATTCTGGTAGCACTATCGAGGGGTACTAACATACCAGTGTAGCCAGAAGTTGCACTATCGAGGGGTACTAACATACCAGTGTAGCCAGAAGTTGCACTATCGTACAATTCTTGAATAAATTCTTTAATCTCTTTCATACTTCCTGTTGTTTAAAAATTTGTAGGGTAGGAGAGACTCGAACTCTCACGCCCGAAGACACTGGTTCCTAAGACCAGCGCGTCTACCATTCCGCCACTACCCCATTGCTATTCTTTTTTCTTTATCTTTACTTTAGTTGGTTTTAGCATTCCTAAATTCTTTCCAGATGGAGTCAAGAAATCTATCTTATTATAGTGTCTCTTGTGCATCTTATCCATCACTACCCATTTACCTCTAAGCTTAGGGTTATTAGATACTACTATAATAGTATCTCCATAATCATAATGCTTTAATAAGTTATGTGATAGCGCTACCCATCTTAACTTACCAGCATTTAGTTTCTTAACACTAATTCTATTCCCACTGGCTGTGTGCCATGATAAACCATGTTTTGGTCCTGCATGATAATACGTTGCCGTAACATTATGTTGACCATATAAAGCTAAAGGAATAAACATTAGTATTAGTAATAAATGTTTCATAAGCGATAGTTTTTAAAGAAGTGGACCTAGAGGGCTTTGAACCCCCGACCTCCTGATTATGAGTCAGTTGCTCTGACCTGGCTGAGCTATAGGTCCGTAAATACGCAATTACTTAGTCTTTACCCAGTTTGTTCTTACCGTCTCAGACTCCAAACCCTCAGTATGTTGTAGAACTCTACACACCTGCCCTCCTCATTGCGTATTTATGTTTTTATTTACTTGTCTTTTCCAAAGACTTAGTAATATCCAGTAACATCTTCAAGCCTACAGCATCCATAGCTGAATTACTTGAACTGCCCCCTCCGAACATCACAGATGGAACCCAAGACACTTTAGACTCTGCTAGTGCTTGTGCAACTCCTACAGCTGTCTTATAATCCCATTCTGCTCTTTCGGCAGGAGTTAAACCTGCTGATACTAATGCTCTATTAGCTGCTGCCTTAGCTTCACCTTCAGCTTGAACCTTCAAAGCAACTTGCTTTGCTTTCTTAGCTTCTAGTTCAGCTACTTCAAACTCTTGCTGAGCCTTAGTAACTGCTACAGCCTTCTCTTTCTCTTGTTCCCATTTAGCTCTCTCAGCTGCTGCTCTACCCTCTTCAGTAATCTGAACAGTTCTTTGAATTGCTTCCAAAGATTTAGTCTTAGAAGTTATTACGGCTAAGTTAGCTTGCTTTTGGGCATCAATCTGAGATTGAGTAGCCCCATCATATTTAATATCCAAAATAGATACCAATCCACAGGTAATACCATACTGACTGAACGGTGATGTTTCTTGACGTTTATAACCACTTGGAGAGTTAGCATCAGCAACAATCTGTGCCTTGGCTCTCAATTCCTTCTCACCAGTAATTTCATTGGTAACGGAATCACGTATTACAACCGTCTTGTATACTCCGTTATTAAGCTGGTCAGTGATGTAGGCAATAAGGTCAGTTCTTGTCTCAGATACAGATTCCAATGATGACATCAGAGGACCACAAGATGTTACAACCTTATATAGAGTAGGTTTAATTAAGTTAGCTATTAATGCCTTTTCAGAACCAAAGTCCTGCTGAATCTTCTTCATATTAGCTTCATCATTAGGCATAACAACTCGGAAAGAACCGATAATAAATCCCTTACCCTTATCATTAAAGGTAAGTGAAGCTGCTGGATTTGCGCCAGATGCAACATAATTACCTTCACTAACTTCCGTTAAATCTACGAACTCTATTTGAGAAGTTTTGAAGTACTCGTGCTTGTTACCAAGGCCTTGCCATTGAAGACCACCATCTGTCCATACAACGTATTTACCAGACATAGGCATCTGACAAACATAGTTCTTAGACTTATCAGCATCTTCAAAGAGTGAACCTGCCATGCAGACTAACAGTACTACGATTACTCCTGCCAAAATAGCAAAGATTGAACTTTTACTTACTTTAGGTTGATTCATTTTTCTACTTATTTACATTAAAACATTATCATTAATCCTGATGTATCCAATAATAAAACGGAATACACAGTTTGGCGAAGGTTACTTTCCTGCTCGTAAGGTATATAATACCAGAGAGGTGTGCAACCACCATAGCATAGTATACTAATATTAGTATGATAAGCACTACTAGAATTACTCTTGCATAAATCATGTTACGTTATTTAATTTTTTGTACACTTGCTCAACCCATCTTTCATAATAGTCTACGCCATCCCACACATAAGGAACACCAAGTTCAGAAAGGTTCATATATGGATTACTCCACGCTTTCTGAATCTCTTCCCTACTGATAGGTAGATGCATAAGTACTTTATGAGCCATACGTTTAGCTTCAATCCTCCAGATTCTTCTTGTTTCCTTATCATAACTCCAGCCGAATTTCTTACAGCTATGATTCTTAGATGTTAAGGAACATCCTCCGAATTTCTTCTTATCCTTCATTGCCTTCATAAGATTATCTCTTAGTTGGGCTACCAGGATTCGAACCTGGACTACAACAGTCAAAGTGTTGTGTGCTAGCCGTTACACTATAGCCCGATAAAACAAACGACATTCCCATTCAACTCTTTAACCTCCGCAATGGGCAGCAGAGGGTTTTACTATTTGAAAGTCAGTATGATTACTTGCTGTATGTCGTTTTATAATATACTATGTCAAACAGTGAGTTTGTCATAATAAGATGTTCGTATGCTGTTGAATTGTTCCTCCCAATCACCAGATAGAAGTTCATCATTAAACTGAGATGTGATTTCATCTCTATGAGTAATAACTAATACTCTTCTGTGAGTGTAATGGTGTGGAATGAAAGTAGAATCAACTAATAAAGAGTGCTGGAATAAATTCACATCAAACTCTACAGCTCTAAGAGTCTTTTGAAACTCGTTGAACTTATTATTAGGGTCATTTACTTCTCTAACAGGTTTAGTAGAAGGAATTGGACCATTACCATGTCTAGTGATATATGGTCTGATAACATACACATGGTCTGTTATCTCTTCCGTCATTCTATCTAAGTGGTTCTTAGATTCTTTTCTAATCCTATTAATAATCTCCACAGCATTTTGACAAGTGGTGTTGCTTGGAGTGCAATAAGGCATTATACCAAACCTCTGGTCTAATAATATACCTTGTGAGCCTTCAAATACCTTGTACTCATAACGAGTTAAAATACTCTCGTCATGTACAATTACGGACTTGAAATACTCATACACTTTAACACACCATTCATCAATATTGTACATTGGAAGGTTGGAACTAAAATCATAATAGTTCTTGATAAGTGATGCTATCTTGGTTCTTAAAACCATGATATTAGCACAATCTCGAACTGTAATATGATAACCAGCAGCTACTCTATCAAGAGCAGATTTGAAACCAGTCCCTACAGTACCATGTCTAAGGTTGTCCTCATTATTCCATTGACTAATAACGTCAAAGGGAGTAACAACCTCGCAGAGTGGGTGATAAATAATCTCAGGGTTTGCCCCCATTTTATTTAAATCAACCAACTCCTTCATAGTAGTAATAGGGTCTACTGTACAGTAACTAGACCAGTACGTTGGTATCCCTAGTAAAGTACCACTACCATAATTACTAAATGTGTGTTCAAGCTTTCCATGCCTTACAGTATGTCCTACTTGGTGTCCACCACTGAATCGTATAACTATTGTCTCTTCTTTAGGATGTGCCTTACATAAATTATGGATAGTTTGTCCTTTACCCTCGTCACCAAAGAACGAACCTAATACAATTTCATTCATCTACTATTAATAGGTATAAGTTCCGTTTTCTTCACCTGCACTGGTACTATTAGGAGTGTAAGCAGGGATATCAACCACTGCTTGTGCCTCATAAGGTATTCCAGTAAGGTCTTCGTGTTGCTTGATAGCTTCTGCAATAACATTGTGAATGTTATGTGAATCGCAAGTTAATACATTCTGTCCAAGTAAATCCTTCCAGCCTGGAGCGATTCTTGTACCATAGCTACCATTAGTAACGTGAATATGATAGACATTATATTGCTCTTGAGCCTTCTTAACAGCTTCATCCGCACTAATAGGATTAGCAGGATGTTGATAGCCTAAGAAATCTTCTAAAGCATGTCCACTGATGTTACGCAAGTTAGGTTCATCACCAATGGTGAATAAGTAACCTTTCTTGTGTCTCTTAAACCATGAATCTGTTTCAGTGTGATACCCAGCAATTATATGTGCTAGTAAGTAGCTTTCGCCAGTATTACCACCACCTTCGAGTACAAACTCTTCTAGTGAATTTACAATCTTCTCAGTATCAGACTCAAACTGCCCAACTTGAATTGGATAGCGGTCATATTCATGGTCTCCTACAGCCATAAATAGCAGCTGCGGGTCTTTGACTCCCAGTTGCATTAGAGTATCCATGAGTTTAGGGAAGTTATCCTTAATCATTTCATGAGGTGTTCTACGCATTGAACCAGTAACATCAAGAGCAATGATAATTGGAGTTGTCTCTGGGTGTTCGTTGCTATCTCTACTTTCTCTAACACCAGTATCAACCATTTCTGGTTTAATCCGAGTGTTATAAGTTCTTGCATTTATATTAGACAATTTAATGTCTGATTTAGCTGGTAGAGAATGATTAGTGAAGACAGCATCGGCTGACTTAGTTGCATATCCTCTATCACTAGCTAAGCTTGCATAAGCTGCAAAAGAATAACTTCCACTTCCCATAGATTAATTCAATTTAGCATCATTTTCTAGCACTGCTGCTACGTTAAGTTGTTCCTCAGTTTCGTCAGCTGGAAACTCTTCTCCGTCTACTTTAAGAGCCAAAGCATATTCAATGTTAGCAACTCTTAGGTCACGTTCCAATTGATGTCTTTTAGTTACCCAAGCCTTCGGGTCAAAGCCGTTACTAACCTCTAACGAAGTAGTGGACTTTACAGATAAGTCTCTGTGCTTGTTCAACTCATTCTTGATACGAAGGACTTTCATTTTACATTCCTGAATGAAACGTTCCTCTTCAATTTTAGTCATTTCATACAAGTTCTGCGCCCTTGCATCCAATACACTCTGACCGCTTTTCTTTAAACCTTCTTTAAAACTACTCATAATACATGTACATAAGTTACATTTACAAATTACATTATCTCTAAACCATAAAGGTTATTTGAGCCGCCTGTCCGATTCGAACGGACGTGTCCTTGCGGAACCTGATTACAAGTCAGGTGCAATCGACCACTATGCGGAGGCGGCGAATTAGCGTACATACTTAGATGTACGCCCAGAAGACTATTGCCTGTTTCTAATACGTTCTAACCATTTAAACTACTATACCCATCAGGACTTTGGCGGTATAGGCAAGGAATCGAACCCTGCACCTTTCACTTACCAATTGATTCTTAGTAGTTTTGATTTGCTGTAAGTCTTCTTTCAATAAAGTAATTTTTACTACGTTCAGCCGAGAACGTGGGACTCGAACCCCTCTACCTCCGTGACAGGGAGGCGTGCTGACCATTACACTACGCCCTCGATTAGTTATCTATTCTCACGAACTGATAACTCTGTTATAAGATGATTGCTAATAATGGTGTCCCATTATTGTACTCCCAACGGGATTCGAACCCGTATTTTCGGCTTGAGAGACCGATTACCTAACCATTAGTAGATAGGAGCATTTTAACTGTTCTAACCCCCGCTAGGCGTTTAACTAGTATTATAAGAACAGTTAAGGTGGGTACTAGCCGTTCCTATCCCACCATTGTGTACTACGTTGCTAGCCAACGTGTGAACTCCTCTCCTCTGTTCGTTCACAGTGTAGCCTAACTATCCTATTAAGGATTAAGGAGGACTACAAGGTACTGGGTAGGGGAATCGAACCCCTATCTTTACATCGAAGGTGTGACGAACTAGCCGTTATTCGAACCCAGCATTTAAATCAATTTAAATTCTAAGTATTTGTCACCACTTCTGTCTATCTCAGCTACTTTATATCCATAGCCTTGGTATAGAGCCTTAGCAGCTTCTACCCAGTTACTTCCCATAATGACTTCAATGGGATAATTGGTAACTAAGCCAACAAACGCTAGAATATCATTTACACGAATGGTACTACAACTACCATTCCAATTCTTCCTTATAAGCTGATTGATTACAGCTACCACTACATTAGGAACTGTAGTCTTTTGTTCCAATGTTTTAGGATTCAACGGTTGAACTTCATTCATAACATAGAGTTTTTAAGTTATAATAAAAGCTCCAAACATTCGCGGAGAGCAGTGGAATCGAACCACATACACTTTCATGTACGAAACTACTTAGCAGGTAGTCCCTATCACCATCAAGGTTTACTCTCCATACAGAGTTTCTTTAACCTGTAACTCTGTAAAACAGCAGAAGGTCATTGTGATGTTAAAAGCCTGTGTCCTATCACTAGACGAAACCCAAATAATGGCGCTAGGGGATTTGAACCACCTGTCTCAGGCTGGGATTATTAACAAAGTAAACAATTTGCTGATAACCTTCTTATAAATAACTAATCGCTTGTGGGGCGAGGAGGAATCGAACCTCCAACGCCAGGCTCTTCAGACCTGCGCTCTACCATTGAGTTACCGCCCCAGAGGAAGGATTTATTTTCGTGCAATCCTTCTAAACCACGTTAAGGCAATAGTAAACAAACAGGAAGATTTTATTTTAAAACCTACTGCCATAAGGGTGTTTAGTGGTAGTCGAAACCACATCTACTGAACCACAATCAGTTATTCTAACCGTTGAACTATAAACACCATGTTAGACCTACACTCGTACCCACTTCCATTTATGATTAGTGATGCATCACCAATAAGGTACATCCACATAAGGTACTACCTCGGTCTAGATTTTATTATAAAAAGACTAACTACTTAGCTATCCATACTTAGAACCACTTCCCCATTTTAACCTTTAGGTGTATGGAATTGGGTACTTGGGTTTAGTTAGTCTTTAAAGGACACCAATTAGGAATTGCTACTTTCTCGTAGGGTCTTAACATATCCTCAATCACCTTATCCCCCGCCTCTTTACATAGAGCTTTCTCATCATCGTCATTAAACCAGTCATCAGGGTCAGGAACAATCCTGCAATTAGGACATTCTCTGCACTGTGTAATCTTCTTTTTAAATTCAACCATAAAATTTTAGTTTTAGTACCCCAACTAGGAATCGAACCTAAATCCTCGGTTTAGAAGACCGATGCTCTATCCGTTGAGCTATTGAGGCATCATCAGAAGTCATTTGTTTGCATATACTGTGCTAACCGTTACACTACAACCTCCATATAGTACTAATAATTTGGGAGGTTGCTGGGAGTTGAACCCTAATCGAATTGCTAATGTTGTTGCTGTAAGACTTCTTATAAATTAAATAACTTAAAACATTTCTATTTCAAGTCTAGTTTCTTCTTTGAATTTCCTTCTATTATACCTTTCCCCTCGGCACATAGAACAACTACATGTAGTACTCATAGACTTGAGCTTAAAAGTATTCTCTGCGTTGTACATTTCTGTCCAACTTACAGCCAACCTCTGCTCCTTGTTTAACCACCAGAATGGTGCACGTTCTTTTAGTCTAGTAATATATTTCTGGCGTAACCTGCATTTGCGCCATTGTTTGTTCCTGTGTGTTGTCCACTTCTCTAATTGCTTCCACATTGCCTCTTTCAGTTAAAGGATTGAGGAAAGTCCAATCAAATACTATATCTACTATAATTGATTCTATCATGTTATTTTAATGTTTTAAAGTCATCCCAATGTTGTAATACAATCAGACAAAGATTATATCTTGCTGATAATTCTCTTATAAATGCCTTCTTCATTTTACGAGGCATCTTTTTAAAGTGTCCATTCATTATGAGAGATTCAAGATGTTGAAATCTCTTTAACAATGTTTGGTTGTTATCATCAGTAAAGCCATCTTGGATAGCTTTAACTACAGCGTACTCCTTATAGAAACAGGCTAATGCTCTATCCCATAATAGGGACATCTTGTGTTTACTAATCTTGTTAACTGCTCTAAATCTTTCCTTCATAATACTTTGTTTATTAATAGTGAGGAGGTTGTAGGAGTCGAACCTACTCAACGAATGATTACGTTGCCTGAGATTTCAAGTCTCGCCCATTACCGTTCTGGCAAACCTCCATAAGTTGTGATTTACATATCCTTCAGCGTCATAGGAACTTACTCCTTTGTAATAGGGAAAGTTCCAGTAGGGTAAGCGTAAGAGTTTGCACTCTTCTCTAAATACCACTTAACAGCCTTCTTAATTAGTCTAATTGCTTTCATAATTAATAAAGAGTTTACTGAATAAATATGTTAATCTGTTTTAGAATAATAAACCTATCCACCTCCCATGAAGGGAACTCGGAGGATAGGTTTAACAGAGGACATGGGTTTTACATTTAATGTCTTTATTCTCCCAATTTAGAACAATTAGACACCATACTTGTCCTAGCATGGTAGGGCTATTCATAGCTTAGTACATTTAAATTGAGTGTACTACTCTAGTCTTACCTGCACCCTTACGGGATTACTTCGGAAGACATTTACACTTAATAATTAGAAGGTAAAAGTATTTGCTGTATGCCCTCTTGCAGTAAAAATAATGAGATGAACTAACTCTCTCCAGCGTCACTCCGCCGAGACTCGAACTCGGACTCTCTGCATTAAAAGTGCAAGGCTTTAACCAATTAAGCTACGGAGTGAAATAACCCACATTACTGCGTTAACAATAGATGTGGGTTCAGAAACCATTTTAAATACGTTGCTCTACCAGCTAAGCTAAGGTGGACGTATCCACCTATGGGATTCGAACCCATGACCTACGGCTTACAAGGCATAGAGGTATTGCTGTAAGGTTTCTTTTTGTTAAACTCAAAATAGAGTAGGGTAACGGAGTCGAACCGTTCTAACTGATTTTGCAGACCAGCCCCTAAACCGCTCGGGCAACCCTACATAAACACTACTTTACGTGTATTTATGTTTCTTTATCTGGGTCTAATTTAAATAAAGAGTTGTTGAAACATGAATCTCTAAGATTCGTGGAGCAGGTGGGACTCGAACCCAATAATCCGCAGTGCAAATGCGGTGCATTAGCCAATTATGCTACCTCCCCATTTAATTAATTAAATCAGAATACTTCTTTTCGCCCTTTCGGACTACACCAACATTTCAACCTTCCCATTTAAATAGTCACACAATGGTGGGAAGGGTAGGAATCGAACCTACGTTTAAGACAAAATTACGATTTGTTTGAATTTGCTTTAAGTATTCTTATATAACTTAACCATAAATGTGTTGGGAGGACGAGATTCGAACTCGCAACCTCTACATCCCAAATGTAGTAGACTAGCCCATTGTCCTACCTCCCAATTTAACAGAAGACTATTGTTGATATTTGCGGTCCAAAATACTGCTATAATCATAATTGTTTGCTGTAAGTCTTCTTATTATAACTAATCGCTTGCACGCCCTCCACGATTCGAACATGGAACAGAAGATTTGGAGTCAACTGGTTTACCATTAAGCCTAAGGACGCATATAGTAGACTTGTTTCACAACAAATCTACGTAGAAGTTCTCTTTTGTGTACATATTAGTACGTGAAACCTCGCTAGGTTGAGGGGAGTGTCGGGTTCGAACCTACGGGTTAACAGCCCGTCGCTCTAACCAATTATAGCTAACTCCCCAATTACTACAGATAACACTACCCTTGCTGTAGTACCAACGCCACCCTACGATGTGGATTCCATATTTGCTGTCAGGGATAGGAATGTCTACGTCACGCTAGCCTCACGTGCATTACGTAGTCCCTGTAGGATTTGAACCTACGACCTCTAGGTTATGAGCCTAGTGAGCTACCAACTGCTACCAGTAAAACCTTGCATTAAGACATCACCTAATACATTTAGAAGATATTCAGATGCATTATTCTCAATAGATGGCTCTGTATCTTTATGAATACGTTTTGCTAATACAAGCAATTCATCTAATTTCTCTTCCATAATACATTAAGTTAGTTGCGGATACAAGATTCGAACTTGTGACACCTTATGAGTGTTCCAGCTTATGAGACTGGCGAGATAGACCACTTCTCTAATCCGCGATGTTGAATAAAGGAATTTAGTTGGACATAAGGAAGACTTCAATCCTCACTTCATTGGACTTCCATCTATTATGGACTAAATTCCTGTCATTAGGCTATGCTAGCTTTACCTAACCTCCACTAAAAATATTTAAGAGAGCCTTATTAGCGAATGCTCTCACACATATTAGGTCAGTGTGACACCGGGGATTTCCTATCGTTGGCCCCTCAGCTACACGCCTCCGCCTAACCCTTTGGAAGATTGGGAAAGATTGCGGTGCATACGAGAATCGAACTCGTACCCCAAGATAGACAGTCTAGTATCCTAACCATTAGACCAATTAATAGAGCAGGATAACAGAATCGAACTGTTAATTTGACATTGGAAGTGTCATGTGATAACCATTTCACCAATCCTGCAAGATGAAATATGCCCATCTTCACAGACGAGCATACTCTTTACCAAAGCACTTGACTTTAGCAGATATTGTTGTGGGAGTGGTAGGATTCGAACCTACTCAGCCCGAAGGCAACGGATTTACAGTCCTCTCCAACTGTGGCGCACTCCCCTCAACAATGGGATAAATAAAACACAAACACAATCACGTTCTCTCAACGTTTCTGAGTACAAAGATAGTGTAATCTTTAGACTCCACAAAGTGAATAATGTTAAATTTTGTAACAACCGGATATGCTACGATATCCCATAGTACTAACAAATCTTAAATGTCTGGCTCATAGTTGCCTATCTTCACAGACGGACAACTGCTAGTAAATGCAATTTATTACAAAGAATTGTAGGGAGAGAGGGATTCGAACCCCCAACATACCCACCTAGAATAGGTATTCCAGTCCAGTGACTGCCGCTTTGCCATTTGCGTATCTCCCTGTGTAACTACCTATCTTCGCAGACCAGTAGTTCGATTATGCCTATAATTATTATTAATCCATCAGAAGTAGAGGGTGGAGGAATCGAACCTCCACTCCCAAGAAATAAAAGTTCTTGTGCTTTACCCGTTAAGCTAACCCCCTAAGGACTAACTCGAAAATCCTCGATGATAGCCCCTAGTTGTAAGATGACGTTCAGCAGTTTCATGCTAAAGCTTTTACTAAGTCTGATGTGTTAAGCCACTTCACCAACGCGCCATGTTAAAATAAGGTAGATATACTACATTTAGTAAATATACCTACCTCTAAACAAAGGATTATGTAGAGGCGCGCAAGGGATTCGAACCCTCGGATGTCAGATTTTAATCAATTGATTATTAAAGCTACTGGTCTCTTACGTTAAGGCTAAAGCTCTTGACTCAATGCTTATGCTAAATATCTAGGATTTAGTAATGCTGAGGCTAAAGCTAAAGCTTTAGTCAATATTTGTCAAATTTTATTTACCATGATGTAAGAATGTAACGAGTTTCTCCACATTGAGGTTCGGACTCTGTGCTTCGTTATCGTTAACCACCTTCAATGCTTCGATTACTGCTGCAAGAATCTTACTTCTTCTTTGCAGTAATTCAGCACGTTGTCTCTGTGTCCATGCACCAGTAAACTTCTGTAATGTATAATCACCAGTTTCTACTGTCTTCTTCTTAACAGTAACCTTAGCGTTATAGTTAGCAGGGTCAAGATTCGGGTCTTTAAGGATAACCTCCTCAGATTCAGTAGTACGAGTTACACCTTTCAACATTTCTGTCTCATGTACATCACGTCCCTGATATTCTGCATCAGTTCCTTCAAGCCAAACCTCAGAATCTGAACGCACTGGTACATTGGCGTACATATCTTCCAGCTGGTTAGGATAGTTTTAAGTCTCATAAGGTCAACTTACCAAATGAAACACCATCTACTATCAATTCAACTCTCGGTGCACCAGCAGAGTTAGTTGCCTCAACAGAGAATAGGTCTTTCAAATAAGGAATTGCATTCTGTTCGAACCATGCGAGCTTCTCCTCTACAGTTGTAGCTACCTTAGTAGTGCCCATATAACGAGCATCTTCTGCGTAGCCATCTCTCGGTTTGAAGGTCTTCTTGATACCCTCAAACATACCTTGCTTATTCTTAAAGAACACAGCATAATCCCCCAATCATTCTATTGAATGTTGATGTACCATGTTCTACTTTAGCAAGTAAAGTGTTAAGCTTAATCATACTTATTTCTTATTCTTTTTAAAGTTTGTATTCTTCTTAGTTTTGTTGACCACCTTTCGTTCAGACACAACAAGGCGATTTAACAATTCTTGGTCCATAGCTGCATTGAACAACTCTGTTGCATTCTTAGGTGTAGCCTTGAATGGTTTAGTTCCCAAGATAAATGCTACAGCAGCAGGGTCATAGCCACTGATATAGAAATTGTTCGGAGCATCCGCAAAGTCTTCAAACTTAGGACGAAGACCGCTACCATAATAACCGTTAGGTAAATCCCAAAGGATTAACTTAAAGTTATCCACATACTCCTTACTGAAACCACCTTTAAGTAGTCTTTGTCTAAATGCAGTAAAATTAGTAACGGATGCACCTGAGCCACCCCAACTACTAGCTGCATCAAATTCACCATCACTAACCAACAATGCTCCTGTTGGGAACTCGTTCTCAGAAATCTTCATTGTACTTCTCAGCTTAACGAACATATCTGCCACAGATAATAAATTGGTATTACCAAAGTTACCATCTGTGTCGTTAGCCCATTTCTCAATAGGAGTCTTACCCTTCCATGTACAGAGCTTACAAGTACTACTAAATGTAGCATAGGCATCTTTAAATGGACCGTCCAGTAGAGCAGAGAAATATAATGCCATTGCTTTACCAATAGCATAAGAAGACATATTGGTTCCAACTGCCTTAGAGGTCATAGAACCAGAAATATCTCTAACCACTAACAGCTTGCTGTTCTGGTTAAGATTCTGTCTTCCAGTCTCAACTAGCCCATTGAACTGAGCATTGATAGTCTGTTCTCTATACTCTTCAAGCCTATTAGTACGGTAGCTTTCACCAAGCGGTTGGAACAACTCGAACACGAATCCAGTGTATTTAGCCACTTTGCGACCACTTATCCACTTAGAATACTTCTCTACCAATCCCTGATTTTTCAAGAACTTAGAGCCTACTAATAGGCTTAAAGCACGTCCATGAATGGTATTGAAGTCCAGTTCGAGTAACTTCTTCTGGCTTATTAATTGCTGCCAAGTATGAGCAGTTCCACTCTGTTTAAGTTTCCTGTATCTACGTTGTGCAGCACGGCTATCCGCAGTCTCTTTATCTGCCTTCTTGTCTTTCTTCTTACCATAGATGCAAGAAGCCAGATACTGACCGATAATTGTACGGGCTTGTGATTCAACAGTTTTACATTCTTTCATTGAACGAATGGTTGGTAGGTATTTCTTCACCAATTCACTTGTATGACCATTAGCTAATCCAGCCAAGATAATCTTACGCATGAAGTTCCAATCCAACTTTCTTCCTTCCCAGCCATGATATTGTAAATCAAGGCTCATCATTTCAAATACATCCTTCCAGCTACCAGCAGCGATGAAATAAGGCATGTTAGCCATGAATGTAGGTTTGTGATGCATAGCTAACCATAGCATACGCATAATACCTTCATTCTTTAAGCCTTGTCCTCTCTGAACATCCAGAGTGATAGTCTCATTAGGAAGAACAATCTGAGTCTCACGAGTAATCAACCGAATATATACAGCGAGTTGCAGACACTTCTTCGGATTAATACTCCACAATTTATACATATCTTTAGATACCTCAGCATAATCACGAGGTGCCTTAAAGTTTGCAATCATTGAGAAGTTGTCTACGAATGCATCATTACTGGTGCTATACTTCTTAGCACCGTTTCCACTCACAGTTTCAGCCGATAGCTTCAATCCCTCCTTCACAAAGTTGTTCTCCTGTGTTGGAGTTTCAGTCTTAAAAAGACTTTTCTTTTTCTTACTAAATTCCATTGTTTTATCTCTTATTTATACATAAATGAGATAATTATATAGCGTACTTTACCTACATAATCTATCTTTTAATAATTTCACTGACGACCTACTCTTGTTATGCTGACTATTAATCAAGTTATACATAGATACTACAAGAGATATAAGGATTCTCCCCTTATATATTACATTGAGGAGTTGCACCTCATCCACCCGCAGAGGGCAGAATACAATCTATACGTAATAGGTTTCAACTTTTATTTATACACGTTTAAGTCAGCCACATAGTGCGCACTATGTAGCCTAACTCATCAGGTCAGTTTCGTGTTTCGCAGTAGGAGTTATCCTACAACAGTTATATTTACTAGTTTGGAAGTATCATTTACCAGCCCTTGATACAATGAGTATTTGGGCATTCCAGGAACCTCCTTACCGATATTAGACACAGTTTTAAGTGTACAATCTGAGCTACGTATGCCATACTGTCTTAGAGTAGACTCTACGACTTGCATATGTGCATTGAGGTATTCATGGCGTGCATTTATATATGTACCATTAATCGGGTCAATAATTTGAATATATACTCTTCTCATATTATTTCACTGTTACTTCTTCGTATATTAAGACTGGTCTAGAGACTCTATAACCATTCTCGGTTAATAATTTAATAGCCTTATTAATAGCCTTGTCAACTGGTACAAGCTCTTTACGTTCATGAACTGGAACTTCTTCAAGTACCTGTTCAATCTCTGTAGTTTCTTTAGGTTGTTTTACTGGTTCAACCCATGTACCTTGTTGTATAGCTTTCTTCTTTTGACTATACTTTCTTGCCTGTGCAGCTACTTTCTTACGAGTAATAGTCATAAGCTCTACCACCTTATTTATATGAATAGGCTCTGTACTAGACCAACTAAATCCATCTTGATATGTCAGTCCTGCCTGTACGAGAACACCTTGTTGAACCAATGTTGTAGCAAACTCGCTATACATGGGCACACCTAGGTCTTTAAATGCACTTCTAATGTCCTTAACTCCGAATACTCCAGAGTTCTCAGACTTCACTAGATTTACAGCAGCTGACAACTCTTCAGCTGTCATCTTACCATAATTTCGTTTCTTTTTCTGTTCCATTTCAAATTGTCGATTAGTTAAACATATCTGTTAGAAGAAGTCAATCAAGTCTGTGACTTCTATACAGTTTCTTCTGGTTGTAGCCCTTACAGCTACTTTAGGAACTTTAGTAAGGACTTCATATTCCTCAGCCGTTATTTTCTCCCATCCATTAAGCGTGTACACTTCATATATTGGGGTGATTGGTTTCAGAGTAAAAGCACCTTGCCAATTATTATTTGAATCAGTAACTCCGCCTCAACCATTGACATTACCATAGTATATATGACGCTTAGTAAATACTGTAATAGGTCTCCATGCGTCATTGCTGTTTAGTGTACCATTCATCAAATAGCCTGGCCTCCTGCTAATTTGAATCTTAAAAATGTCTGACAAATCAGTAGTAAGATATATCTTCTTACCAGAGAATAATTCTTTAATAAAATCTATTTCCATCTTCCTTTGTTTATAGTTAAAAATATGAATTACTAGGGGGTTTGAATTCATTTGTGGACTTGGACGGAGTCGAACCGTCGTCTTTAGAACCCTTATCACAAGGATAACGTGTGTCTCATTTTTATTACATCAGCTAGCGAGTTCTAGCATTTAGATAGTTTTATTAGAAGAGCTGGATTCTTTACAGTAGAGGTGAACCAGCAGTCCTACTAACTAATTTATAAACTACCAAACTTAAAGGTTCAGAAGCTGACGCTTCCAAACTTAAAGGTTCAGAAGCTGACCGAAGTCGGCTCTCCACCACTCCATTTACGTTGGAGAACGAGTAGTACTTTTAGGCATAGCCCTTGCGTCTCTACCATACACATTGTGGAGAATCTCAGCTTTACTAACCTTTGGCTTTCAAGTTAAGTGCAGTGGCTCTATCATCCTTCTTCTGCACACCTCTTCTGTTTCTAGGTCTTCTCCATTAACCCGACTTAATCAATAGATTATTGATAAGCCACAGCTTACGCTGCCATTTTTACTTCAGTGTTGCCACCTAAAATTGTGTATCATTTTATAAGAGTTGGTACAAACTCTACACGTCCTTATAACTTGTAATCCCAAATCAAAACCATACAAGCCCAGTTAGTGCAGTTATACTCCTGCACTATGAGTTATTTCTCTGCTACTAATCCTAACTATTATACCACTAGATGTACGTTCTTCCCAATATCGTATGTCACCTTTTACATATGTTTTAACTATAGTAATTGGTTCAATTCCTGGTCGTTTGTACGATGAGTATTTCTCCTTAGCTATTTGACGTTCCTCTATAGGGTCATCAACAACTATTTGGGTACTAACATTAGAACGGTAAGTCAGTTATGTGTTTATACTTACAAAACTCATAGACACGCACATTACTAATCTGCGCATCTTCTACAGCTTTGAGAGTTCTCTCGTAATCCCAACAAGTAGTTATTATTCTCTCAGGTTCACAGAAGAACCATTCCTTAATAATATCTTTGTCAGGTATTGGTTCATCAATAGTCCATTCCCATTCTTTCTGTAATCGTAAATCGTAGTGATGTAATATCTTGTATTCACCTCTACCAAACAATTCATCAAGTAGGTAATGCATTAATAAACCACTTATAGCGTCACAACCACAGAAGATGATTTTCTCTTCTTTAGAGTGTAACTTTCTTAGAGCGTAATCCTTTGGCATACTATTTTACATATTTTTTGGCTAACTCCCATGCAGTTGGTGATGTCAACTTGTTAATTGCAGATTTATAACCAGCCTCTACTGCTGCTCTTTGTTCTTCTGGAACTAAGAATGCACATGTTAATAAAGGCTCTGAACCATTTCCAAACTTTCTACAGATTGGTGGTCTACGGTCATATATATTACATCTACAATTATCAGTTAAAAATGGACATTTATTTTTCATAGGGTCGTGGCTAGTTATTGGATAACACATTTCAGGTCCTTTTAAACCTTCATTATCTATAACAATCACTTCCTTAACGGGAGTTACTATTCTGTTCTTTAAAGCAGTTAGATAATTCTTAGGCAATGGTGCATTATAGCAACATGTAGCCTTACATTTAGATATATCACACTTACTCATAAGAAGAAATAATCTCCACGTTCAAACGCCCAAACAACATGCTGTAGTTCCCAGTTCTCATGCCATCTTGTACCACTCTTATCACATATAACCTTCAGAGTATCACCCTCTATTGATTGTGGTTCAACTCTTCCAGTAAAAGCACCATTTCTACCAGAGAAAGGTTTGCCTTCTTCTAATTGCTTCAGTATATCCATTTCATTATTAGCTTTAAAACCTTCTTTAGTTGTTTCCTCCCTTGCGGAGTTTAGATGCTATGATAGCTGCTCCAAGAAGAGGTTTGAGTTCTCTAGGTATATTCTCAAGGATTCCCTCAAGAGGGTCTTCATCATTCTCTTCTTTACAGTTATGTAATGCTGTTAGTGTATTAGTTACGGACTTAACATCCTCAGCGGAGATGGCGAATGTTTTACCTCCAAACACAGATGCTTCTGCCTTCTCAGTATCAACATGGGCAACATCCTTACCATTAATGCCAAACACATAAACACTCTCTCCGCTCTGCTTAACTGTAAGTTGCTCAACTTCAAGCCCAACATATACTGGAGGTAAGCCTACAGCACGTAGAGCGAAGGGTTCAATAATGTCAGATAGTTTGTTTATTAATACTGGATACTGTTCTTTAGTTGAGTTGCTCAGGATTGCGTTAATCTTTCTCATAATTCTTTGTTTTTAAGTTGAATAATAAAAGTAAATAATAATATGCATAATATCAGAGGAATCCATAAGGATGCTCTGATACATTGTAGTCCTAAATATCCTGCTAATAGCAGGAATATTGTTTTAGTCGTTCTTGCTTTCCACATCTGTGTACTGTTTAAGTGAGGAACGAGACAGTAGGATACATACAGACCAGTCAAGGCCATTCTCGTCACAGAACTCTTTTGCTGAGCGAATATACTCCTTGCAGTCCTTAAAGACAGCTTTATCTTCTTCCTCTGTAATTTTACCTGCATTTCGTTTCTCTAGATTCTGAGCAGCAATAGATGCCATTTCAGCTACAGAGTATGCAATAATTCCCAGCTGAATGTCTTTGTTTAACACTTGTGCACGATTCACCAATTTGTTCTTTTCAATCTTCATATTACGATTAGTTTTAATTAGTTATGACTAATTAGTTTCAGCTTATAGCTTACTTATAGCATCGCCACGTAAAGGCTTAGTCATGATGCCGACCCCATCACGGGGTATAGTAGAAATATCTACCTATATATAAAATTTTAATTTATGGAACGCAAGACCTTCCTGTGCCTACAGTCTCTTTAATAACCGCTGTTATTAAGGTGCGCATGACTGTCTTTGATTGCCAGTGCAATCTCACGATACTTTGCCTTATCTCTCGATAAGACATCTCTCCAGTATCAAGGTCATACTGTTTGGTATAAGAGATGCTCTGCATTAGTCTCAGGGCGTACCCATTATGGTCTCGGAATTTACCAAGTTAAATCTTAAATCAAGAATACACAAATGCATTTTACACCTAAAACTTTATAAGTCGCAACTCACATTCCAGTTGGAATAGTTTGCTTACATTTTATAATAAAGAAACTGGTGCCCTCAATGTCTTGGGAAGTTATTGAGTTTTTTAATTTTTACCTACAACCATACTTGGTGCTCTGAGTATCCACGCTTTTATGTACACTATTAAACGCTTCTTCTTATACCAAGTGAGCACAGGTCTTGGGTTACTCAACTCACAGTAATTAACTATCTAAGCTTTTAGATGTTACACTTGTGCTTTCACTTATTCTCCTCACGGAGAACCTGCCTTAATTATGGGTGAGCGGTGCTAGCTATTAAACTAGCACCCATTACGTAGGTTTATTCAAATGTTCCAGACACATAGGTGATACATATTCTTACTTTCTCCTTGTTGGTCTTGAACTTATTCCATATATCACATATAGCTTTCTGCTTATCAAATCCTCTACAACTCTTAAGTTTCACCCTTCCAGTAGCATAGATACTTAATCCACTTGTAGCTAGTCTGTCTACAAACTCTTCCAGCTTTGAGAACTTATAGCCTTTTTGTATGTACAGATAAGCAATTATACCTCCGAGCATAGATGGAGTAATTATACCTTTCAAAGTAGCAGAATACTTACCAATAAGGCTAATTACTTTATCAAAGTCCTTCTCGTGCTCTCTATATAACTTTAACAGGTCTTCGCGAGTAATACTTGAACTACGAAGTCTGTGCAAACTACCAGAATCAGCAATACCATTCAGTCCTTGAACTAGAGCAGAGAACTTAGCAACCAAAGTAGCTTTAGCAATACCATTCTTAATTCCATCTATCTGGAAGACATCTCCAGCACTACGAACCTTACCAGTATCTACTGTAGTCTAAGTCTCGTGAGGCACTCCAGTTACTAATAAAGTCCTAAATGGAACTCCTGCTTCAATGCAGGCAGAAAGCCTATGGTAGCCATTCACACAACATCCCTGGTCATCAACGATGATTGGTTCGCCGTTTAGTCTCCACTTCCCATCTTTCATCTGTTTGGCATACTTGCGTATATTATCGTTATAAGTACGTCTATTGTCCTGGAATGTGTTTCTGAGAGCTTCCGCTTCTCTAGGATTGATTTCTACAGTTTCAGCCTTAATATTAGTTTTGATTACTTTCATGTCGATTAGTTATTTTATTAATTGTCAAAGGTAAATAATACTACTTATTTAATAGAATCATAATATTCTTCTTTTAGAACATTAGCAATTCCATTCAATACATAGTGAGGAACGTTGCCAGATAGCTGGAACCAAGGTTCTCCCACCTCATTAGTAGTATATATTATAGTCAACACAATCTTGTGAACTTTAATAATACTAGGTCTCCAATTAGATGGGCATGCAACATTATAGTGTCTTAAATGAGCATAGAACGCATCATCGTCATCTGGAATGTCATTCCATTTAGAGGTTTTAGACTCCTTTAAGAATGGCTGACAAGGGATGAGCTTAGCAGGTTTCTCTATCTCTTCTGCGTTGGGCAATGAGACAAACTTGTTGTTGTACTTTGCAACTATTGCCTTAGTATCAGGCAAATAAAATAATTTCATAATTTTAATCCTCCAATTATAGGTTTATACGATTAGTTAATTGTGCCAGTCTTTACAGCGCTGGCTTTCTGTATAATGCCCTTAGTTTATTGGGATAATAGCTTTGACAATCTATAGCTTACAGGAATACTTTTTCTTGAGTCTTCTTTTTCAACTCTGTGATAAGCGTTTCCTATATGTATTTCACTGTCATTATAACCAATATAATATACATCATTAAAGAATTGTATTTTTAGCACTACGTGGTTGCAATAGAATTGATGTTTATTAGAAAGATGTGTGAATACTTTTTTAAGTCTTTCGTACTCTACACCTTCTTTAAACCTCATAAAACCTCCAAAGCTCACAAAAGCTCTAGAAGTTATTATTTCTGTAACTTTGCCAGGCGAACCCACCTTTTTATTGCCTTTAAACCAATGTGTCTATTATTAATTTATTTACCAAAATAGTATTGTAGCGCCTGCATTAGATTGGTATCTTGTGAATCAAAATCATTAGTATGCTCAGCTGCATATTCTAATGAATCTAATGTTTTAAATGCTTCTTCAATACTACTAAAAGTTGTGTCGTATATTGTTGATGGTATAGCTACTCTATTAGCTATTGCTCTACCATAACGTAATGATAATGATGTTGCTTTACCATTGTCTAGTAAAGACCTCATAAACTCCTCTTGTTGAGGGGTAAGGAGCAAATCACTACTCTTATTCGTGATTTGCCCAAACTTATTTATTCTCATTTTATGCTGCCAATACAAAAAGGATGAATATTATAGCTATGATGAAAGATATAAACCTTTCTTCAGAACTTTTTGGCAAACATATGGCTGAAATGAGAACACTTAATATTAATATGAGTTTGAAAAATGCTATCATACTATTATTATATTATTTCTACTTCAATACCATTGTTGACGAAATTAGCTAAAGGTAATGCCTTTTCTTCTGCATATTCCTCTTTTATCTCATTAAGATAATTATACTTCTCCGTCTGTGTTGCTGACCAATCCATTACTATATTTCTCAGGAATATAGCAACTTCCGTATATTTTGAAAGAGACGCTTTGAGATACCAAGTTTACTCTAACGTCTTTAATTCCAAATACACTCCATTCTTCTTTGATTTTGCGAACTACTGCATCCATGTCTACTATAGTAGCAGAAACTATTACATTGCTGGTGAGAGTTCTCAAATCCCTACAACTAAGAACGACTTCCATTCTTTTTAATAAAGTTTGGAGTCCTTTCTCATATACTAACTGTTTTAATGTTTCTATCTCTTTCATATTTTGCGATTAGTCAATTTAGTTATTGTGACACCTATCTCTAGGTGTTTCGTCTTAATTTGCAAAGACTCATCAGACAATTTCCTAAATTTGGATTTAAATTGATATAAGAGAATACAACAAACCATTAAAAAGTGTATTCTCTTACTAAGTCCCTAACTAGACCAATTTGAATGTTTGGAAATGACAGGAATTAGTTAGGGATGGGCTACGCTAATTGCTCTTCTCCTTACCTTATTATCTCCTATTGTGCGAGTAGAGAACAACAAAGTTAAGAATTGCATATACATATCCAACTTTCTGTAATAGAAAGAAACATGTATCATACTTAGGAACGTCTGGGTTAGATAGAACAGAGTAGATGACAGTTCCTACTCTAAGGATTCTGTCACCTACCAATTCACCTTTAACAGTTTGCGTTACGCGAGGTCGATTGTAAATACCCACTGGTTACCAAGTGTTCTAGTACCATTAGCTCTTTGTCTCATGGTCTGAACTGATTGGATACGTGGAATTTTAACCTTCTTACCGGCAATGCTGTTCAAAGCTGACTCTGCATCTGCCGATTGTTTCCACAAATCAACAGCTGTACCTGATGCAATCACAGCTGGTAGGTTATTACCATTAGCATCCTTTGCACGAGTAGAATCATCATTGTAAGGTACAACAGCTTTTACGAATGAACTGAGATACAATTCTTTCGGTTGACCATTAACCTCAACAAAGATACCAGGAGCAGGATTGCCATTGAACTTACGTATAAACTTAGATGCTTGCAAATCTTCACCAGAAGGAATAATGAATTCATCTCCTTCAGCAAACATATTGCTACCATCATTTACACGTACTTCAATGTTAGCAAAACTAACACCACTACCAACTTGACCACCAGCAACTTTAACTCTCTGAATTGCAGTTGCAACATTTTGACTTAATGCCATAATACTTAATTTATTAAAAAGTTAATCTATTCCCAAGCTAGTTAATTATTCCTACATTGCCTCTTGGGACAGACAATGTAGAAGATAATGTTTACAAGTACATTATCTAAACTTAACAATATACATATCGTCAACATACTGTAGGCGTTATACATTTAGGCTATATTATAAGTTTTATAGTTAGGCTATATTGGTATATTATATAATATAGTATAGATAGTGGGAATTGCCCCACTATCATTCTAAAGCAAGATTATTGCTTTAGTGCTTCTTCAATCCGTTCAATCCTATCTTTTAGGTTTCTGACGTACCCTTTGAGAGCGTCCTCTATTTCTCTCTCGTCGTTTGAATATCTAAAGGTTTGTGCCAACCAAAGACTCAACTCTGATTTATCTATATAAATAAATTCCGGTTCCAAAATGCTAACGGAGTGTTTAAAAAAGTTGTCCTTATCTATCTCCCCATCTGCCACACTTATTGTATATTTTCCTATTATTCGTTCCATCTTATTATTCATTTGTAGAGTGCACTATCGCCCCTTGTTAGTAAATGTCTTTTGTAAGCCTTTTATAGTCATGCTTAGGACTTTGTTTTAATTTCTTTCTGAAATAAGTTCTTTGTAGTCTTCAAGTGTAATTAATGCGCCACAATATAAAATAAGTGTTCATAGTGTTTGTACGGTTTACCCACCAACCGTAAAGTTTTAAATTGTAAATTATTATTTATGTGGGCAGTTTAAAGACTTGCTTAGGTCTGTAATGTTATGCAAATTCAAAACCAATTAAAGCAGCTGGCACTTCAAAAGGTCTACCCGTTCTTGTCGAAATAGAGCGTGCATAAACTTGGCGATAGCAAATTATCTCCTTGCCTCTAACAAAGTTTGCAAATATTTCCCCCAGTTCTTTGTTTGTTGTGTTGGGTGTAACTTTCGCCCTAACTTTTTTAGCAATGGTTGAGTTGTTGACAACTTCAACCGTCTTGCCGTCTTGTCTTTCAAATGCCTTTCTTAGAATGGTAGAAAGCCAAAGTTCTTGTTCTTGTCCGTCCTCGTCAATGAGTAGAGCAACCACACTAACCGTATTGCGTTCGTTTGATTGAGCAAAGCAATATTCATCAGGTGCTAACTTAAACCGTCTGCCGTTTTGGTATGGTGATAGGTCATCTTTTGGAATGGATGCAGTTCGGTTGGCAAGTTGGTTAAACACTTGTTCATTGTCTTTGTTAATTCTTGTAAAACCTTCTAACATGGCTTTAATGTTTCGACACGCTGGACTTCCTTCTAGTCCGTTAATGGTTTGTTTCGGGTTTGTGTCATTCACCCTAACGACTTGCCGTTTCCCTCTCGCACAGGGAGCTACGCCTTTGTCGCTAACTTTATGTAAGTGTTATAAATTTAGGCTTGATTTTTCTAACGAAACCCCCAGGGGGTGTTTCGTAGAACACTACCCTCTCTCTCCCTTATTCCTCTCTCTCCCTTATTCCTCTCTCTCCCTTATTCCTCTCTCTCCCTTATTCCTCTCTCTCCCTTATTCCTCTCTCTCCCTTATTCCTCTCTCTCCCTTATTCCTCTCTCTCCCTTATTCCTC